>WBZM01000228.1_pt1 | contig 90880 bp, 92 predicted proteins | sample 5204271 | NCBI WGS metagenome assembly WBZM01 (sample SAMN12344346, study PRJNA552823) | activated sludge metagenome | biome: Activated sludge suspended growth; feature: Nitrification reactor; material: Wastewater; isolation source: activated sludge from nitrification reactor of wastewater...
ACTAAGAGGATTTCAGTGCTTGGATTATGATTCAACTGGGGGTCTAGTTGCACCCATCTTGATGCAACTACCCCTTTCGGTACGATTTCCCATGATTCAATTCGCTAGGCTTTTTTTTAAAATTTTTGGCATTATTTTTGAGTATCATTAATTTTATAAATTCAAAAACGCATAAAACAAGAAAACTCTTGATTTTAATGTCATTATTTTGGTCACAGATCTTGCCAAGTTTGGCATTTGGTGTTTCTTTGTTTCTCACAGAAACAACTGAAGAACTGATTTCACACCGGGTTGGGTTCTTAACTGGGCTCCTACCGGCAATTCAAACCTTAAAATCACAGCTTGAACTGGATGCGGATGACCAAAATAGACTCTTTTTGTTAAAATCAGCCGACTTTCTTATCCAAGAATATGTCTCAAATTACTTAATTTCAAAAGAAAATCCTGCACTTCCTGTCTTTGATTCCGCCATTGAATCATTAAACAAAATCTTTCATCCTTCTTTGAAAGCGAACGAATCTGTGAATCTTATTCAAAATTTAAAACATATAAAATCAATCATTTCGACATTGGAAAAATCCATCAAAGAGGAGATGACTGACCAAAGGGCAGTAAACAAGAAATCACACGCATATATAGAAGCGTTTCACCATGGGATCATTTTAACAATTCGATTTATGCAGAATTCAATGCCTCTGAATAACATGTTAGGATTTTCTTCCGATAGTCTCCATCAAAACATTTATATAGAGAATCAGATAATGAAAATAGCGCTGTCCAGCCTACAAGAATCTCTAAAACAAGTGGACGAATCTACTCAGCCTCTTGTTCAGTCAGTTATAAATGTGATAGAAAAACAATTAGCTAATCTAAATCGCATTCAAGACTCCTTACCAGGAATAAAAAAGCCCTTATTTTTTGGAGTTGCAAATTATAAATCGAGCTTATCGCAGTCGTTTTCAGACTATAGGAATTGGCAAGCCGAAACCGAAACCAGTTTAAAGGTTCTGGAACAGATCTTTCCTATAAAAATAAAGCAACTCTATGAAAAAAATCAGTTAAAAAAAGGTCTAGAAAATCTTAGTCAACTTCAGCGAATAGTGTTGAGTATTCCTGGTAAACTAAAATATTATTATAATCACATTCTAGAGATTACGAATTCAAATTTCAGCTCTAGTGAGGGACTTGTTTTTATTCAGCTCATAATTGATCGAATTGAAGAGCGTACCGCTGTGTTCTTGAAAAAACTTTCTGTGTTGATTGAACAAATTAATCAAAGCGATCCATCTAATGAAATGGTTTTGAGAGAAGTAAAAATTCTCTTGGCAGAAGATAAGAGTTTTTCAAACAATTTTTATTCTCGGGTAGACGAGATAAATAAAGCTAAGGATTATTTCAATTTAAATGGAGAAAAAAAATTTGTTGATTTTCAGGTCAAACAGTTGAGAATTCTTTCAGACTTAAGTCTCCAGCATCAGGAAAATTTAATAGATGAAATTAACTATATTAGTGCTATGATTGCCGAGGAAAAAACAAATCTGATGCGCCTCAGATTCTACAAATAAGTGTCCTTTTTAAGTCGCTTAGCAGCCTCGCGATTTTTAATCGTTTCTCTTTTATCATGAAGTTTTTTCCCTCGGACCAAGGCAATATCCAGCTTCACTAAACCTTTTTTAAAAAATATCTTCAATGGAACACATGAAAGTCCCTTCTCTTTTATTTTACCAAAAATTTTCTGCAACTCTTCTTTGTGAAGAAGTAATTTCCTTAAACGTTCGGGACTGTGATTATTATAACTGCTTGCCTTGTAAGGGCTGATATGGGCATTTTGCAAATAGGCCTCATCTTTTATAAAGGAAATATAAGAATCTTTCAATTGAACACTTTTATCTCTTAAGGATTTAACCTCGCTCCCAGTTAATACGATCCCTGCTTCATAGGTTTCAAGAATTTCATAATCAAATCTTGCTTTTTTATTATCTTGTATAACTAAAATGCTCACAAAAATCCCAGCTTCTGATATAAATTAACAAAGTCTTCGGTGCTTAGCTCTTCGGCCCTCGCTGTTTTACTTATTTTAAGCTCGGCCATTACATCTAAAAGATCAAGTTCTTTCAAATTATTATATTGCATTAAATTTGATTTAAGCATTTTTCTTTTTTGCTTAAAGGCGGCTTTTGAAAATTGTAAATAATTTTTTTTATTTTTAATGACTGTTTTTTTTGATTTAAAATGCAGTACCCTGCTAGCCACTTTTGGAGCTGGGGTGAAATCCCGTGGACCTAAATCACAAAGGGTTTCCATTTCCCAAAAAGTTTGAGCTATTAAGCTCAACAAGCTAAAATCAGAAGTTTTATTTTTTGCCCTTAGCTTTTGAGCCACTTCTTTTTGAAACATTAAAACCATATTTGAGAAGGGAGTTTCATCCATAGAGCGATCAATTACTATCGACGAAGAAATTTGGTAAGGCAAATTACTAATTAAAGTGGAATCAATTTTATTTTCAATTAAATTCCAATTAAATTTAAGAGCGTCTTGATTAAAGACTTTTATCCCTTTTGAAGACCAGTACTCAGCAAAGACCTGATCTAGCTCAATAGTTAAGTAATTTTTTTTCAACTTTAAAATTAAATCGGTTAAAGCCCCAGGACCCGGGCCTATCTCTATTATGTTTTCAGAATTGATCACTTTTAATTTATTTAGCATCATTTCAATCGCATAGTCAGAAATTAAGAAATTTTGTCCAAGAGATCTCTTGGCATAGATAGGACTTGAATTGAAAAATAAATTTAATCTTTCTTTGGCTGTCATTTCTTGGTCTCTTGGTCCTGTACAACGTCTTGAATAAAATCACTTTCTTTCATTTCAGGAAAAGGTCCTAGAGTCATCGTCGATCTTTCTCCTGCATTTAATCTTTTAATTCCAACATATCCAATCATTGCTGCATTATCTGTACAATATCTTAAAGGTGGAATAGATAATAAAATGTTATTTTGTTGACTCCATTCATAGGCTTTAGCTCTTAGCCGCGAATTCGCACTCACTCCACCTGTGACAACTGCTTTTTGAATGGAAAATTTTTTACAAGCTTTATCCAGTTTTGAAATTAAGACATCCACAATGGCTTCTTGAAAAGAAGCGCAAATATCCGCTAAATGTTCTTGAATAAATTCCTTTGAGTTCTTTTCTATAAATCGATGCCCCGCTGATTTCAAACCAGAAAAACTCATGTCTAATGTTTCATCCAAAATCATGCTTCTAGGAAAGTCAAACGCCTTTACATTTCCACTCTGAGATAATTTATCAATTTTTACACCCCCAGGAAATTCAAATCCCAACATTTTTGCAAATTTATCGAAGCATTCTCCAGCAGCATCATCTTTAGTTGAACCGATGATTCGGTATTTCCCAAAATCACTGGCTAAATACAAGCTGGTATGTCCACCGCTCACAGCAAGGGCAATGAAAGGAAAATCGAAATCTTTAGTTTGCTCATACTCCTTGTCCTTTAAAAAGGAAGCTAATAAATGTCCTTCCAAGTGATTGACTCCAATTAATGGAACTCCCAATGATAAGGCTAAGCTTTTAGCTGTGGTCACACCCACAATTAAAGCACCAATCAATCCTGGACGGTTCGTCACGGCAACCCCTTGAATTTGATTCAGATTGATGTTTGCTTTTTTTAATACCTCTTCTATTAGCGGCAATAAATTGAAGGTATGATTTCTACTTGCTATTTCTGGGACAATTCCCCCATAGGGAGAATGTGCAAGATCTTGATTTGCTGACATTAGCTGCAAAACCTCTCCCTGATCATTAATCAAAGCCACAGAAGTATCATCACAACTTGTTTCAATAGACAAAATAAGCTTTATATTTGGCATAACTGTTGCTGATCATACCAGATATGAAAAAAAATGATAAGTCTATTCAGCTTCGTTCAATGTTATTTTTGTTATTAAGCCTCTCAGGATTTTTTTTGATTGAAAATTCTTCATACTCGCCCGCAAAATGGTCGCCCATAGAAAGTTTTCGATTTGGCCCAGTTGAGCTTAGTACAACCACTTCAAAGACATTATTTACAAAAATTTTGAGTAAAGAGATTCTAAACGATTCTGAAAAAAGGATTTCACTGAACTTTCAAGTTCCTAAGGGTTTAGAAAGTAGAGTTAATTTCTGGATTGAAATCTACTCTGAATACTCATCAGAAAATAAAATCATTCATCACTTGGATTATCCATGGATAAAGTATGAAGTATTTAATATTTCCAATATATTATCACGCCCTGCGCGTTTTAATTGGATTAACCCAGAAAAAGCTGAGAAAGAAACTAATAAAAAATTGCAGCACATCAAATCAAAGATTGCCTCTCTTTACAAAAAGATGAAAAAAAACGTATCTGGCAAACCTGCGAATGTTGATGATCTATCTGCTTTAGAATTAGATGCTGAAGAAGTAAAATACTTAGTGATGCTTAAAGAAATTCCAGGTTCTTTAATTAAGAATATTAGAAATGCCATCACCCGTATTCGGGTACAAACAGGACAAAAAGACTTTTTTCAAAAAGGGTTGCAGTTAGCAAACCGGTATTTACCACATATGGAGCAAATTTTCATTGACCATGGCCTACCCCCAGAGATTTCTAGGCTTCCCTTAGTTGAAAGTAGCTTTGACAAAACAGCAACTAGCAAAGTTGGCGCCGCCGGTTTATGGCAATTTATGAACCATACTGGCAAAAAGTTCTTAGTCATTAATTCTTTTATTGACGAAAGAAGATCTCCCCTTAAGTCAACAGAAGCTGCAGCTGAACTTCTCAAAGAAAACTATTTGATAATGGGTCGATCCTGGCCACTAGCTATCACGGCTTGGAACCACGGACCCTCTGGGCTGAGGAAGGCCATTAAGACCTTAAATACAAAAGATATTGTTACTATAATCAACTATTTTGAGTCAAAACGATTCAGCTTTGCCTCTGAAAATTTTTATTCAGAGTTTTTAGCCGCATTATATGTTGAAAAATATTCTGATAAGATTTTTGAAGATATTGTCCCTGTTCCTACTTTGATTTTTACTCCCTATAAGTTAACCCAAAGAATACGGCCTCATAAGATTTTTAAAAACATCAATATTACTGAAAATGATTTTGTTGATTTCAATCCTGATTTGAAAAAAGCTGTCAAATTGAATCTACCTCTGCCCAAAGGACTGACTGTTTTCATTCAACCAGATAAAGTTCAAGATTTAGCAAAGTTAGAAAATCAAAAAGTTGCCCGAAACGAATTTACAGAATAGAAAAATTACCTCGTATTGACCTGAATATCAGGACATACATTTTTAGGTGGGTCCTTAGTAAAGGACGACTACGTCTTTTATAAATTCAAGTAAAAATCTTTTCGCTTTATTTTCAACGGGATCAAAAGCTTGAAGATAATCCCCATCGGGATTTCTAACAATTCCCAACGGCTGAAGAGATCTTATTTGATTTTTTTTATTTCCCTTAGCATATACTAATTGAACTTGCTTTGATTCCTCAATCGCCTTTACAAGAACACTAATTTCTTTAGATGAACTTAGATACAGAGAGTAGTTCTGCCATAGTAAACTCTTACCTTGAAGCTTTATAAGCTCACTTAAAGTGATATCAGTGCTCGTCAAGTCAGAACTGGTCACGCCAGTTCTTTGAGTGTTGAGAGTCTTTATACACTCATTAAACACAAACATGCAGGCCCTTGCATCTTCGTAAGCTCGATGAGCAGCTAGACTCGGAAAATTAAAATGCTTTATTAACGTCTGTAACTTGTGATTTTCAACCCCTAAAATTAATTTCCTTGAAAGCAAACTTGTACACAAAACAGGCTCTTTTGGAAAAGTAATATTATTTTTTTCAAAAACATAGGAAATAAAACCAAGGTCGAAGGGAGCATGATGTGCAATTCCCACGGAGTCCTTAAAAAAGTCTCTTATCTCGTGAATATTCTGACTTATAGACGGTTTTTCTGCCACCATTTCATTTGATATTCCATGAATACTGATAATAAAGTCCGACATTCTCACTTTGGGTTTGAATAAAAACTCAATCCGATCGATTTCTTTCCCATTTCGCCACTTAACGGCTCCGAATTCGACAATATCGTCTTTCACAGGGTAAGAGCCACTGGTTTCCGTATCAAAGGCCACCAAGTTAATATCTGATATCTTTGTTTTTAAGAGCGAATCCATGAAATTGACTTCCTAATTTAATTTAAAAATTCATACAATAAATATTCTGAACGTCACTTTTTTCTTTAACTGTTATACTTTTTAAGAAATAATGAAGCCTATGGACGTATCATACAAAAATTATTTTGCCACCTGTTTTTTCTCTTTGTTTTTTTTTACAACTTTAGCTCTTTCTCAGAATAAAGACTCAAAAAATGATTCCTCTATTGAGGGTGACACGACTATATTATCTCATTTCGTACACCATGGCCTAAGCCAGACCCAACGAGATCCATGCTTGCAAACTACCCTCTTCTTCCCCCTCGGACCTCAGCTCAAGATTGGTCTTTGGGGTTCCAACGTCAGCTATGAGGGTTTTAATAATCACATTTGGCTAAAGATTATGTTTGATCTCAAAGTTGAATTTAACAAGGATGCCAGTTTGGTTATGAGTTATAATTTGAATCAATTTTACAAAGATAGGTTAAGGAACGGCAATACTCTTAAACTTTCATTAGATGTCTTTGATTTCATGGTAAACTATGAAAACGAAAGCAACTGGGAAGGAACTGAAACAAGCTCTCGCTACGTAGGTTTTGGAAAGACTTACACGATTTTCAGCACCTTCAAATGGAACAACCAGATTGGATACACAATGGTAGAGGTTAGCTCTCTGCAAAACTATTTTGACCTAAGATCAACGATAAGTTCTAGCTTTAGCAAATTGGACTATCAGGCCGGCCTCACGGCCACAAGCAATCCTGGGCAGTTTAATGGCAATGGTGATTTTTTTGCGTTCATCGGTTTGGGTTTTAAATACTGATGATTCCATAACATCTTTTAATAAAATAAATACACACCCTATTAATCTATAGCTATTTAGAGCAATTTCTTTTATAATGCCACTTTCTGAAAGGTACTTAACTATGTCATTTTCTACTTTTGCCATTTCCCCTGAACTAATCGCGCACCTAGACTCTATCGGATTTACACAACCCACCGAGATTCAAGTTAAGGCCATTCCTTATTTATTAACAAATACCGGAGATTTCATCGGGTTAGCGGCAACAGGAACAGGAAAAACAGCTGCTTTTGGAATTCCACTAATTGAAAATATAGACATCTCACAACGAACTCCCCAAGCCCTTATCTTAAGCCCCACAAGAGAATTAGCTATCCAAATAGTTGATCAGCTAAAAAAATTAAGCTCTTTTAAAAAAATGAAAATTGCTCCTATCTACGGAGGTTCCAGCTATCGAAAACAAATTGATGATGTTAAAAAAGGCGTTCAAATTATTGTAGCGACTCCAGGTCGATTGATAGATCTGCTTGAACAAGAAATTTTTAATCTACATGATATTAAAACTGTCATCCTAGATGAAGCCGACGAGATGATTTCCATGGGCTTTCGTGACTCTTTAGAAGAAATTCTCAAAAGAACTCATTCTGACTCTGCAAGCGAGGAAAAGCAGAACTCTAGAAAAAATGTCAGAGCTGCCTGTAAAACTTGGTTATTTTCTGCGACCATGAGTCCCGCCATTAAGCGATTAACCCAACAGTATTTAGAAACTCCATTTACTATTGAAATCCAAAATAAGGGTTCTTTATCAACACAAATCACTCAACTCTATTTTACAGTTAAGGAAGATTTAAAATTAAAAGCATTAACCCATTTGCTTGATGCCTTACCTGAGTTTTATGGAATTATTTTTTGTGAAACAAAATTGAAGTGTGCAGAGGTTGAAGAGCAACTTACTAAACGAGGTTATTTTGTTGATTCACTCCACGGCGATAAACAGCAAAAAGAGCGCGAGTGGACCCTAAAGAAGTTTAAAGCTAAGGATGTCAAAGTTATTGTTGCCACCGACGTTGCCGCAAGAGGTTTAGATGTTTCTGATTTGACCCACGTTGTAAACTATTCCCTACCTTGGGATGTCGAGTCTTATGTTCACCGTATTGGACGAACAGGCAGAAATGGGAAAACAGGTTATTCTTACAGTTTAGTTTCGCCAAGAGAATTGCACACACTCAGACAAATTCACCAAAAAACGAAAGCCAACCTTGTAAAAGGATCTATCCCCACTTTCAAAGAAGTTATCACTCATAAGTTAAAGATGGCTTCTGAACAATTATTGAAATTTGAGAACCATATAAAAAAAGATGTCATTGAAACTTTTAAAACTACCGATGAATATTCCCATCTAGAAAAACTTACAAAAGAAGAACTCATCACAAAATTTCTCAATCTAAAACTTGAAAAAAATCAACACGAGGAAGAAGTTCCTTTTGATTTTTTAAATGGCCGTGTCCCAAGAGAATTAGCAGCTCCTGGATCAAAGGATGCCACTTATTCCAATTCTCGAAATGATGAAGGCTCTTATGGAAGACCGCGAAGAGATTACTCACCCAGACGAAGTAGTGGGGGCGGAGGAGGCGGGGGGGCCAGAGGAAATTACCGAAGTGCTAGCTCCAGCCGCAGCAGTGGGTTCCCTAGTGACAGAAGATCTTTTGCTCCGAGAGATGAAAATGTTTATTCTCCAAAAGGTCGAAGTATCAAATCCTCCAAGGATGCTAAAGAAAAAAAAATGACTTCAGGAGCTAGTGAATTCGCTAGCTCCAGCAGGAAACCAAGATTTTTTTCTAACGAAATAGATTAAAAATACTCTTAATGCTTCATTGGAAATATTCAAAGCTTACTGTTTTATTTTTTTATCCGTGAGTTTCTTTACGAAATTGTCATAGACATTAAGTTCTTCTTTAGAGTCCCCGAGAATGACTTCAAGTTTACGTTGCTCTTGCCCGTTTGATTTCAATTCTTTTTGTTTGATACTGATCCTAACAAATCCTATTTTTTTACTCGCCAAAGGATCGTTCTTTGTATTTACAACACTCGTAGTCCCATTCACATCGACGCTCGGATGTTCTAACGTCGCTTTTATTTTATTCATGATCAAGTCCAGTCTTTCTTGGGCTATGGAACCACCCATCTCTTCCATCTCTTCAGATAAAGTCCCCGTTGCCACAACAGATTTTAGATCTACGAGCGAGTCTTCAAGACCCGTTGTAATACCTTTAATTTTTTCCATAATCCGAATAAAACTTGAGTTTGGATTTGCGGTGCCTTTTTCAAAAAGCAAATTTTCTGGAATATCAAAATTAAAACCATCTTGGCTAATTTTGACATTCTGAGCCTCATCTGACAGTTGATCCGCAAGATAAGCAGCCACCACTTTGGCTGAGCCCATGTCCAATAAGTTAGGAGTTTTGTCCATTGGTTCCATAAAGGTTTCGATGGCTTTCATTGGTTCATTAATCAAATCTAAAAAAAGCTTCTCCAAGGTGATCTGTGCCCCATAATTCTTAAAATTATATTCAATCACCGATGGTGTTGAAAAGTAGTCTGAGACAGCCTTCTTTGTTTCCTCTGTTTGCCCCAAAAGCCACATCACTAAGAAAAAGGCCATGAGTGCTGTCATAAAATCCGCAAGAGCCACCTTCCAAGAACCACCATGATGCCCACCACCTGCGACAATCACTTTTTTTATAACTATCATTGGTTTTTCTTTTCCAGCCATTTAAATCCTTTAAATTATAAAATCTCAAATTCTTAAAACGCCTCAGTTAACTTTTTCAAATCCTAAGCAGCTTTTTTAATTTCTTTTGTGGCCTTATCCACTTCGTCAAAAGTAGGTCTTTCTTCTGGCATAATAGTTCTTCTTGCGTATTCAACACAAACCAAGGGCGGAGCTCCTCTTTGCAAAGCCACCATCGCCGCTTTGATACAAGCCAAATATCTTCCTTCTGCCTCAATATCAGCAGCCATTTTTGTCGCCGTAGGCCCAATCATACCGTAGGCTCCAAAAACCCCCAACATCGTTCCCACAAGGGCTTTGGCAACTAGGGTTCCAATAACTTCTGTCCCTTCCGTCAAATGGGACATTGTTTTCACGATCCCTAGAACCGCAGCAACAATTCCTAGACCTGGAAAACCATCCGCTACCGCTTGAACAGCATGCATTGCTAGATGTTCTTCAGCATGTATAGCTTTGATATCGCCATCCAAAAGATCATCCACGTCATAGGGAGATAGCTCCGCAGAAAGAGTAATTTTCATCGTATCACATAAAAAGTGGACAGCATGATGGTTATGCATAAAACCAGGATAAGCTTTGAATATCTCGCTTTTTTCTGGTTCTTCGATATGTTTTTCAATTCCCTGAGGACCTTCTTTTCTAAAAACTTGAAAAAGCTGAAACATCAGTTGCATCAGCTCTAAAAAATCTTTCTTCTGAGGCCCCTTTGCCGTCATCGCTTTCATTCCTAACTTCATGCCCATCTTAATAATTTTCACTGGATTAGCTATGATATAGGCTCCTAAAGCCGCTCCCCCGATAATCATAAGTTCCAAGGGTGCAGCAATAAAAATGATGTGCATATGACCACCGGCCAATATAAAACCGCCAAAAACCATACCAAAAACTACAAGGATACCAACAAAACCCATAGTAACTCCCCTTTGGCTTGTTATCGGAACAATTGAATAAATGTTGAGATTCTTAACACTGAATGGACAAATTTGTGACCTTAGCCTTGATTTCATGGACTATCATCCAGGAATTAATTATATTTTTAGGAACAACCGAAACCCCATGAGGAGTTCATTTGGATAACCAAGTCAGACATCAAATGATAATTTTTCTTTTATTTTTTGCTTTTTTTCTGCCCTCACATTCATCGACTCAAGAAAAAACTACTGATCCTCTTATTATGAGAACAGTGGAATTTAAAAATTCTATTTCCCCGAATGAAAACTTTAACGCAACTTTTGAGTTAACGCTTCCCCCTGGATATCACACTTACGAGGATAATTTTAGAGTTCAAGTTTTAGAGCCAAATGGTTTTAAAATCAGTACTCTAAAACTTTTTCCAATTAAGGAGTGGTTTGATAAATTTTCGAAAAAAATTCGCAAAGGTATCGAAAAAACTTCCACTTTGTCCTTTCAAATTGAAGCCCCTGATAAATTCATTGATGAAAAGGGAAAGATTGTTTTAGAGGTCACTTATCAAGCCTGTACAGACAGTTTTTGTCTTTTTCCGAAAACTAAAGATGTCTCCATCCCTGTTATTTTTGTTGGCACAAACAAAACCGAGAAAATCGAAGACCCAAAGATTTCAGTATTCAGTTTGGATGCCTTTGGTGAGATTTTAAAACAAAGCTGGTGGTTAGCAATTATAGTGGCCTTTATTGCTGGTGTTCTTACCAGCTTTACTCCTTGTATTTTTCCCATGATTCCAATCACCATTGCGATACTAACCAAAGATTCAGAAAAAAGAAGCCGACTTAATAATTTTTTAACCAGTATCATTTACGTCCATGGGATTGCTACCACTTACTCAGTTTTTGGTCTTATCGCTGCTTATACAGGAAATCTTTTTGGTTCTATTTTATCAAATACCTATTTTTTAATTTTTATTTGTATTTTATTTTTGATTATGTCTTTTTCAATGTATGGTGCCTTTGAGCTTCAGCTACCCCACTCCTTAAGAAACAGATTTGGTAAAGGAACAAGGCATACTGGGTTTTTAGGCGCCTACTTTTCAGGATTGTTCGCTGGTTTGGTTGCAAGCCCATGTGTTGGACCTGTCTTAGTAGCTATTCTTACTTATGTTTCGACACAAAAAAGCATGTTTTTTGGATTTTTTTTATTGTTTTCATATGCCATGGGAATGGGGCTTATATTCATTCTTTTAGGTGCCTTTACTGAGCTAAATAAAAAATTGCCAAGATCAGGACCCTGGATGGATTTTATGAAATTCCTTCTGGGAAGTTTGATGCTAACAGCTTTTTATTATTACCTTCAATTTTTGCTATCTGAACGCCTTTTCCAAATTGTACTAGGCGTGGGCCTGATCATACTTAGCAGTTTGTACGGAACCTTTATGCCCATCCCACATCCAAAAAGAAGAGACTATTTGAGAAAAGGACTGATGCAAACTATTTTTGTTTTAGGCCTAACCTCTTTAGTCCTGGGCGTATTTGATCTTAATTTTCTAAGAACCAATCCTATCATTTCCGAGACTTCTCAAACCAAATCTGATTGGCTTCCCTACTCTGAAGAATATTTTTTCAAGGCCGGCAACCAATCAAAACCAATCATACTTGATTTCTATGCTGATTGGTGTGCGGCCTGCCATGAATTAGACAAATATGTTTTTTCATCTTCAGAATTTAAAAATGCAACAAAAGACGTAATGCTTTTAAAATTTGATGCAACCAAAGATTCGGATTTACTAGCTCAATTAAAAAAGAAATTCCAAATCAAAGGTCTACCAACAATTCTTTTCTTTAATTCTAAGGGCCAGTGGCTCGAGAAATTAACTCTTACTGAATTCGAGAAGAAAGAACTCTTTTTAAAAAGAGTTCAGAGTTTACAATAGCTACATTTCCAAATTTCAGTTCAGCAGCTCCCATGGAGCTATCAATCCAATGTGAAGTCGATATCGTAGCATTGTCTAGAGTCTCTTGATTCTTGCAATTTCTGACTTTGCTTCTTTTAGTGCCGAATGGGCTTCAACAAAATCAGATTCTTTTTGTTGTAAGAGTTTTTGCAGTTGATTCATTCGAACTTCATAACCCTTTAATAAGTTATTGTGCCTGTCCACAATATCTTGCACTTTTTGGTCAAACTTTTTCTGATCGTTTAATTTTTGTAAAAGTATAGCCATTTTTGAAGAAATCTCTTGCGATAGGTCCGCGTAGTTTTGCTCCCATTTTTGAATCGAATTATTCATTCGATCTATTTTAAGCTTAGTCGAATTTTGATATTCTAAAACTTGCGTTTTAAGCTCTTCAAGCTCTTTAACTGGAACATCTGGCTTAGATTTAGAAACCTGACTCGAGCAAGGCAACCAGTCAATAACTGGGACTTCAATTTCATGCCCTTCACTTTCTTCACGGACTGTTTTCTCGACGCCGAAAAATGAATAGTTTAATTCTTTTTCCATTTTTTCCTTCCAAAATGCCCTAGGTACATTCTTTTACAGAAAATAGGCTAATATTATTTATTGGTGTTGTAAAAGATTATTCTGGACTAATTCCAAAAAAATCCCTAGTGTTTGAAGTATGCTGAAAATGGCTCATTTACTTAAATTCTTAATGGAATTAAATCCGCATACATCGCCGGTTAGATTGGCCCTTTATAATTATATAAAAACATTTTGCCAAGCAGATGAGGCGATCACTCCTCAGTTTTTTGAAATCTTTTTTAGCTCTTTGTTTGAGTTCCCACATTGGTATTCAAATAGGTCTCACCTAGGTCACGAGATGGCTTTGTTATTAAAAAATTTCAATGGATTTTATCAAAATAAAATGAACTTGATGGAAATTCGATCTCCCGATACCATTCAAATTTTTGAGGTTGATAGCAACAAAGATTGCGAGGACATGTTAAAAAAATTTCTCATAAATCAACACGGCCTCAATGCGCAGATTAGATTTCAGTTTGAACAAAAAAAATGGCTGGCCTTTGTTTTAGCTGAAAATCAAAAATTATATGTTTATCAGTTAGATAGAAGATTTATTATTCGCAATGGTCTTTTAGAACCACTCCGAAAAAACCTAATGCTCGAATACGGTGCCAATTTAGAACTTTCAAATGAAAAAAAATTCTTTTTTGAAATTAGCCCTCAACATTTAATTCAGTTTCAACTTAAAAGTGATAAAATCAGCGGAAGTATCACCAGAGGGTATATGTTTCAAAAAATACAGGATTTTTCCGATTTAAAAATACACGAAGTTCCTCGACTTTTCTGGCCTCTCAAACGCACCGAACAGTTTTTCATCACCAGAGACACCGATCCGTTTTATCAAGATTTAACTAAGAAACTCTATGATATTAGCCAAGGTTTATGGGAAAAAAATTCAGAGTCCTGGCAAAATTATATGACTATATTATTGTCCCAATCAGATTCTGCTCTTGAAAATGTCTATATTGGTGACAAAAGTCTTGAAGACCTGATACTAAGGGTCCGTCAGATTCTTACGACAGAAAAGAGCGAACCATGTCTTACAATACAACCAAAAAATCACAAATCACAACCCAGGATTCACGAGTTAGACTCAATAAATACCTAGCTGATTCTGGAGTTTGCAGTCGTCGCGCAGCTGACAAGTTAATCGCCGAAGGAAAAGTGTTAGTCAATGGTAAAAAGGTATTTGAGTTAGGAGTTAAGGTAAATCCTACAGATCGAATCACTGTTTCCGGCAAACCAATTCAACAAGAAAAGCAAAAACTGTACCTCATGCTTCACAAGCCAAAAGGAGTTCTGAGCACCCTTTCTGACCCAGAAAATCGGCCTACAGTAGCTGATTTTATAAGACGTTTTGATCAAAGACTTTTTCCCGTAGGAAGGCTTGATTGGGATTCTGAAGGCTTATTGCTTTTAACAAATGATGGAGAATGGGCTAACAAAATCATGCAGCCCAATTCAGAAGTAACTAAAACATATTTGGTAAAATTAGATGGCCAACCCCAACCTAGTCATTTTCTGAAATTAAAGAATGGGATCAGTATTCCTGGCGGTCGAGTTAAAGCCTTGCATGTCGAAAAAATTAAGAGAAAAGAAGGTTCTAAACAATATGACTGGATTAAGATTGTCATTAATGAAGGTAAAAATCGTCAAATTCGTTATATGTTTGAAAAAATTGGCTTCGATGTTTTAAAATTACAACGCATCAGCATTGGGAAATTAAAATTAGGACATCTTGAAAAAGGCGAAATATCTTTCCTAACTGAAGCTGAACAAAGAAAGGTATTTCAAGTAGATAGTCCTGAGGGCTCTAATATGACTCGAGTCAAAAGAACGAACTCTGCTAAACGAAAGCCAGTAACCAGAAACAAAAAAACGACCAAAGAATTTAATGATTTGTTTAAATAGATTTTTCTAAAAAGACCATTTAGAGTATACTTGAGCAAATTAAATCTAGACGAAAATACTATTGAGTCTCAATTTAAAACTCCGATGCTTTAATCATGAGATTTTTTTTGGCTTTTTTATTTACGTTTTCTTTCAAAAGTTATTCGGAGGAAATCAGTATTTTTGAGGTTAGGAGAAATATTCCGCTTTCTGATACTGATCCAATTTTTCGTGATTTTTATATAAAAAATGATGCTACAAAAAGCTTAAAGAAGAATTTAGTCGTTCAAGTAACAAGAAAGATGACTCTAAGAGACTCCGCTGGGTCTCAAGTCATAGGGGAAATAATGGCCCCTATTGGCCAATTAAAAATTATTGCTGTCTACGGAAGAATTGCCGTCGCCAGAGAATTCCATTATTTTGGAAGAGAAAATTTACCCATGCTGGAAATGCCCTGGTTTATGATTGGTGATACAATTGATTTAGATGATTCTTTTCTTGATAAACCTAGCAAGAAGTGATTAATCTCACTTCAAATGGCAGCAAATTACTTTCGTATTCATCTTTCTAATTTATCAAAAGAACAAGAAGACATCATCACCACACACTCCTTTGATTGCGCCGCGAGTGGCGTCTCTGAATCCTTGAGCTTTGTTCAACCTGACTTAACCTATGAGCCCAAGATAATCACAACGAATTCTCATGAGATTGATGTTTTTTTTAATGAAAAACCCTCGCCCCAATTTTTTGATGGGTTATTAGATTTGGACAAGAATATCAAATGGACCATTTATGAGGAGGAATCTAAAGACTGGCTTGAAGAATGGAAAAAGGGATTCATGGCTTTTAGACTTGTTGACCGCTTTTGGATTGTCCCAAGCTGGGAAACTGTCCCAATGAATTGTGAATTTCCTATTTTTATAGACCCAGGTATGGCATTTGGCACAGGTACTCATGCGACCACACAAATGGCTTCTTATTTTTTAAATAAATTTTCAAAAAATATCGATTGTAGCTCTTTAGTTTTTTTGGACGTAGGAACAGGAACTGGTTTACTGGCAATCATGGCTGATAAATTAGGTTTTCAGTCTGTCACAGGAATTGAAATCGATTCCGAGGCAAGGCGTGTCGCATTGGAAAATATCACCCGAAACTTAACAAAAAATACAATAATTTCGGATCATTTAATTCAAGATTATGATAAAAAATCCGATGTGGTGATCGCCAATATAACAGATGGCATCTTACTTCAAATCAAAGATGATCTCGTTCGAAACACCAAAGAGGGTGGCAGTTTATTTCTAACTGGAATTCTTAAGGATCATGAGGATGATTTTATCACAGAGTTTATTGAAACGGTTCCATTAAAAGTTGAATTGCGACTCGAAAAAGATGATTGGATTGGATTCTGGCTTAAAAAAATTTCATCCTAGGGTTGATTAAATGCGAAGGTACTGGATCTCTCAGAAAGATATTTGTAATGATCAAGTTATTTTTCAACATGATTTATTTCATCATATTTTTGAGGTTTGCAGGCAAGAACCTGGAAATCGATTTGAAGTCATCACTGAAGATGCCAAAGCCTTTCTTGTGGAAGTTAAAGAAAAATCAAAAAAAAGAGCTATCGCAGAGATTCTTGAAGCGCGACAAATTGCCCCTTTGAAAAAACCCCTTCTCCATTTATGTCTTTCAATTCCTAAATTTTCAACTCTAGAAAGTATTATTGAAAAATCGGTAGAATTAGGAGTCTCCTCCATTCAGCCACTTATTTGTGAATTTTCTTTTATTAAGAATTTGGCTGAAAACGAGTGGCAACATAAATTGGATCGATGGAAAAAAATTGTGATTTCAGCGACTCAACAGTCAGGTCGAGGTGATTTACTCAGGATTGAATTTCCAAACAAACTCCATGATTTTATAGCTAAAATTCACCGAAACCCAGAAACGCTTTGTCTTGTCTTATATGAGGGAGATACAAAGGTTGACGTGAAGCAATATCTAACTAAGCTTAAAGCACTTACTTTATTTAATCACATAGAAAATATTTGGATCTTTATTGGCTCTGAAGGAGGATTTTCTAAAATGGAAATTAACCACCTAATGAATCAAGGCCTTAGTCCTGTGACTCTCGGAGAACAAATTCTGCGCGTTGAAACGGCTTGCCTAGCAACCATCTCCGTCCTAAAGTATGAATTTGATCTTATGAGGGGATTTTAAAATGAATAATAATACCGACCCATTTGAGGAGTTTGAATTTAAACCAATTACCGAAGGTTTGGGGTTTCATCGGGATCCCAAGAAACTGATTTCAAATGTGCAAAAAAAAACGGAATCAACTGAGATTGATAATCATAAACTTTTCTCAACTCCCTTACCTAAAAATAGTTCTGCCAATCTTTTTGAAAAAGATTTAACCCCTGGAAAAAATAAGTCAAATGATGTTGTTGATGAAATTTTGCGGACTATTGAAAATACCAAAAAAGCTAATAGAGAAATAACAACGTCCCACCAAAAATCTCTCAAACAGACAAAACTGGAGTATAAGAAATCTAATGTGATTCTTTCAGCCATCTTTCTAGATCTAATGTTGGTTGTCGCCTCCTCTTTACTGTGTTTGGTTCTGTTACTCTCTATTACTAAAGTGGATTTATTTGCAAATTTAAAAAATCCTGATGAACAAGGGCTCATTTATATTTCTACATTTTGTCTTTTTCTTTCTGTTGGATTCATTTACTACACCTGCTATCGAGCCTTTCTGGGAGCAACTCCTGGAGAATGGGCCTACGATCAAAAAATGGTGCCAGCCCAAGAAAATGAAATTGGTTGGTATACTTTTAAAATAGTTTTAAGAAGCATCCTTGTTATTTTTTCAGGAATTATTTTTTTACCTCTATTGTCGTGGTTATTAAATAAAGACTTAGCTGGAGATTTAATCGGATTACACCTGGTTAAAAAAACATAGAAGCCTATGGGATCCGTCTATCATTCCGCCGAATTATTAAAGTTGTTAGATTCCATACGCGGAAAAAAGAAAATAGTTTTTACCAACGGTTGTTTTGATCTTCTCCATATCGGCCATGTTCGTTACTTAAAAGAAGCACGCTCGCTTGGAGATTTTCTAGTTGTCGGCATTAACTCTGACTCCTCTGTTAGGCATCTTAAAGGACCAAGTCGCCCTATCCAAGCAGAACTTGATAGAGCTGAAATCCTGGCCGCTCTTGCCTCTGTGGACGCCACTATTATCTTTAATGAATCGACACCAGAAATTTTGATTCAATCAGTTAAGCCTGATATTCTTGTCAAAGGCGGCGATTGGACTGTAGATCAAATAGTCGGTGGGACCTTTGTGCAATCCTATGGTGGTAAAGTTCTCTCTCTCCAATTTATCGAGGGAAAATCAACAACTCGACTGGTAGAAAAAAGCTCTCAACAATAAAGTTTTTTCTACCCTGAGCCTGTGCAACTAAAATTTTGTGCCAATTTTAGCAGAAATCACTTCATTATAAGCTCGGTCTAATTGGAGTGATAAAAAGTATTTACCAAAATTATAAGACACTCCGGAGTAAAATCTATAATAAAATAAGTCTTCAACTGCTGATTCCGCATCAGAAGTAACACCATTATTGCCACCAACAAAACTACCGATGGTTCTTATCATTCCAAAGGCCAAATAATATGACCAATAACCTGAATAATAAGAAAAAACAAAATCTAAACCCGATGTTTGGATACCTACTAAATTAGAAAAATTCAGTCCGTTTCCATGTAAAAATATTCCCAAATCAAATGGAGTCGTCGTGTCCTGGTATAAAACATATTTTAAGGCAACTCCATAAGATGAAATCTGGTTCTGAAATATAAATGGACTGAATGAGAAAAAAAAATCAACATTTTGGAATAAACCCTTTCCAATAACTATATTCTGTAAAATTTTATCAGTCTCATCGATGGGTGTTTTGCTTAAATAATTTGTCCTACTAAAGGGAACCACTTCTAGGCTTGTTGATAACTCTAATCCATCAAAACCACCAAGAATATATCCATGAGATAAGTATTTAAAACTACTTGAAAACCCAAGTTGTTTTAAAAACTGATTTCGAGAACCTTGATCTAAATCGTTAGGAATTTTAATTGCGGCAAATAAATTAATGCTAAGAAAAAATACCATGAAAAAAAAATTAGAATTAATTTTATTTAATAAAATTAGATGGTCCCATTTCTTGATAAATAGAATCTCCAATACTTGCGACACTTGCATTTCCACTCTTTTTAAGATTCTCAGCAATAGGAAGAAGAAATTCAAAAAATTTAGTCGAATCAATGTCATTATTTCCACGTCCCTCTCTACCTGCATAATTTATACTTTGACCATTTTTAATTTTTTGCAATCCTAAAATGATAATCTCGCCCGCTTTCATCACTATTTTTATATCGCTACTTTGAAGTGCCTGACCAAGATACTGAAGCTTAGCTTGGTGATTAAAACTAAATAAAAATTCTTGCCCATAACTTTTCACCTGATCATTAAACCTATCTAGATTTAATGTCACGATTGAAAAAGATTGCAAACTTGGAAAATTATAACACAAGTAAACACCCAAGGATTGAACATTAGGATTAGACGATTTCACCATGGAATTAACTACCTGATAGAAATCTTGAGTTGAAATTTCTCCCCTTTTATATGTCAATATCAATTCCTTTATTTTTTCAGTGTCTGGATTGTTTGACAAATCCATAAAATCAGAAGCTGTCTTCTTGATTTTCTCATCGTCTTCATTATTTAGAATGTTCTTCTTAGTCTTCGGTGTTTCATTTATTAGATAAGTTTGTCTTGGGTTATACACATTGTTTGAATAATCTAAATCACCAGGAGACAGTCCCTGCTGTTGATCTTTTGGTATGATTCTCAATGCCAACTTATTGCTATTATTATTTGTTTTTTTATTTTGTGATTTCTTCTCTGCGTTGTTAGCTTGCTTTTTTTTTATAGGAACTAATTTTGGTTGAGATATTTTTGGATGACTCTCTTTACTTAATTTTTTTTTAGTAAATGGGTTTATAAACTGCCGATCAATCTCTCTATCCTTTAATGAGTATTCGTTTCTATAATCCGAAATAGGTCTAATCATTTCGAAAGAAACATCCTTGAAAAGTCCAACTTTCTTCGGCGTCCAACTTAGTATATTCACGAATAAACTAACAAAAAAAAGTGATAATCCTGTTCCAAAGATAATTTCATATTTGTATTCTTTAAAACCCATAAAATCCTCTTATTCCACAAGACTGCAGCAAGAGTGCCAACCAATGCACACATAATGTATCAAATTGAGATTCCAAAGCATTTTTATTGGAGTTAGAGATTCCTTGAACCAAAAAATCAAGTAAGTAACAAAAAATTGTATCTAAATCTTCTGAAGTTGACACCAACTCCATCTCCAGCGAGGGGGCCACCAGTTACTTCTGATAGCTCCGTGGAAATTGAATATTTTTAGACGTGGAGAGGCCATAAATCCACGATGCAATCTTTTAATGAGCTTCTCGTTGTATTATTAATGGTTTTTTTGGATCAAACTACTTTAAACATTGATAGAGGTACATTTTCAAATTCAATAGTCTTTGATATGAAGACATTATTTTATTATCACTTAGGTCCTTAAAAGCCGTATCAAATTCCGTCATTACAAAATCTTTTTTGCATGACTCAGCTGGCAGTGGCTCTGGGGGTGGAACATAGTTAGTAACTATATCTTGAATGCAGGAAATAATTTGGCTTGAATAAGGCCTTTGACCACAAACAGCACTAGCACTTTCGTTTGCAGATTTATTTGCAACTAGCTTTAGACATTGCATACGATCTGTGCTATAGAGCATTTTATTACAAACAACAATTAAGCTTGATTGATAGTACTTATCCTTTATTTCTAGCAAACAATTATTTATTTCAGAGACATATGAAAATTTAGAACAAAAACCTACGGCCTCGAAATTTAAAGCTTTTGCAGATGTGACTGTTTTTAAACATTGTTTTGAATCTGTTTCATAGGGCATTTTTCCACATAATTTATAAGCTTCATCAATTCCATTGTCACTTTCTGCCGCATTTACGATAACTGACAAAAACCCTAAAATAAAAACTAGTTTAAAAATTCTATAATTAAACATAGCAATTTTCTCCTTTAGGTAAGCTTCACTTTACACTATAATAGTTGTCAATTTTAAATTTCCATCAGACTTAATTTTGAATTTAGCTAGTGATGAGGCGGTCCACATGTACACCCATCGTTCCAAGGATCAACATAGTTATCCAATTTAAATTAATTACGCTCCAAGGCCTCAAGATATTGTTGTTCTTTACGATCGTGCTGATCGGGAGTTTATGCCTTTCTTTTTTTATAACATTTTAAGAGAATTCCAGGACTTAAAAATGCATGAAAATTGTAAAACCATCAAAGTTAACATGAAAGTGAAACCTGAAGCCGTTGTTTGACGAAATCACGGGGAAATGATTTTCGTTTTTTTCTGATTCTGATGGATTACTATTGGAACTCTACGAACTTTAGAGCCTGTGACTTATTTTGTTGCAAGCCCTAAGTTGTTTTACTTCTTAAAACCTTTTAATTTAAGCTTAGCTTTCTTTGCTTCAGGAGAATTTGGAAACTTAGAAATGACTTCATCATAAAAAGCCCTTGCTTCCTCTTTCATGTTAAGAAGTTGAAAGGAAACTGCCATTTTATAAGTGCTTTCTGAGAACTGCTTACCTTTTGGGTATTCATCACGGTACTTCTGATATTGAATAATGGCTTTCTTCCATTCATTTTGTTTAAAGTATTCTTCTGCAATCTGAAAAGGATTCCTTTTGTCCGTAGGCACTGATTGATTGGCTACTTTTAAATTTTGCAGTTCTGTGGTTAAAGCTTGTAACTGAGTTTCCTGCTTTGCAATTTCTTCCTGAAGGAGACTTAATTTTTTGTTTGACTCAATTTGCATTTCAGCCAAATTTTTGATTGTACTTTCGTGTTCTGGATTTACTTTTGACAGTTTATTTTCAAAAGAATCCACTTTGCCTGAAAGCTCTCTAATTTGTTCATCTAGTTCAACAAAACGACTGCTATTGTCTGCATTTGTTTTTTGCAAGGTAACCACCTGTTGTTGTATTACCTGCTTTTGCTCTGAGTCCTTGACTTCATTTCTGGTTTTCAAACATCCCACAAAAATCAAAGTATATAAAATCAAAAAACTAATGAAAAATATTTTCATAACACCTCTCCATTTTGTTGGCGTTTTATCCTTGCAGAGTTTTCTGCTTTTTCTGCAGCTTTTCGTGCTATGCTAAATTCCTCTCTGGCTTCTGAATAACTTTCTTCCTTCATTAAAATCCTAGCTTTTCTGTATGCGTCTTCAGCTTGATGCCAGAACCCAGGAGAATACTTCGCTGCCTGCACGGCTTTAGCTGCTTCCATAGCTGACCTAGCCAAAGTCCATTCTTCAATTGGTTCTCGAGTCGTCTGACAAGAATTAAGAGAGAATAGTAAGAAAAAAAAACAGCCGCACAAGAACAAAATATCTAATATGCGGCTGTTCAGCTTTAATTTCATCTAAACGTTTCCTAAATTAAATAGCAGAAGGAACAAAGTTAGCTCTTCTGTTCTTGGCCCAGTTCGCTTCACTATCACCAGAAACAAGAGGCTTTTCCTCTCCATAACTTATGGTCGCTAATCTAGAAGCTAATACGCCTAAGCTAATCATGTAATCTTTAACCGAGTTAGCCCTTCTTTCTCCAAGAGCTACATTGTATTCAATAGAACCTCTGCTGTCACAATGACCTTCAATTTGGACCTTTGTCTTGGGATTTCGTTTCATCCATTCGACATTTTCTTGAATCAACTTTTTTGAAGCTGCTGTTAAAGATGCCTTATCAAATTCAAAATTTACTGTTTTCAATCCCTCAATTTTACCGCTATCGGATCCAGCAGCATCAAAAGACATCGGAGTCGAATCAATGGCGGACTTATCCTGTTCTGTTGATGGCGTTGTGGGCAAAGCTTCTTCAGGCTTCTCCTGCTTGCCTCTACAGTTCGATAAACATAGTGCTGTTGAAACTAATAATAAAAACAAAAATGATTTATTAAATTTTATGGATCTGTTCATTTAGGACTCCTTATAGTTCTGTTTTGTATTTTTAGTTAAATCTATTGCATAGCTTCTAAAAGTCAAACCTGTTTGATGTTGCAACGCTTTAGGTATTACCTTATAGGTTATGAAAAAAAACTTTGCACTTCTCATTCTTTCACTTTGCCTCTTAATAAATGAAAATTTATATTCTCAGGAAGTTTCTCCTTCATTAGAATTTCTGTCCATTGAAACGGCTCATTTCTATGTGATCACCAGTAAAAACCAAACTGAAGTTGCAACTTTTATTGCGAACAAACTCGAAAAAGCCTACAAAGCTCTTGATCCTTTTTTTTCTCAAAAACCAAAAAAAACAACTGTAATCATTAACGATAAAACTGATATTGCTAACGGCTTTGCAACTCGCATTCCTTATCCCCACATCATGATCTACCCTGTACTTCCCACTTCGAATGAAAGTTTGGCTGATTATGGTGATTGGGCTTATGAATTGTTACTGCACGAATACACGCACATTCTTACTTTTGAAGGAGCCAACGGCTTTGTACGCTATCTTCGGCCGATTTTTGGATCAGTCATTGCCCCCAATGCCCTTTTGCCAAGATGGTGGAAAGAGGGAATTGCCGTCCAAATGGAAACTCAGTTGTCACTTGGAGGACGCCTTAGATCTTCCTATCAAGATGCAATGCTTAGATCTTTTGTCTTATCCGATAGTTTAAAAAATTTCAAAATTTATGATATAAACGAGTTCTTACCCACGTGGCCAGAAGGTCAAAGACCTTATTTTTTTGGCAGTTTAATTTGGAGTCAGCTCGTTCATGAAAAAGGCTCCAAAATAATTAAAATTCTACATGACCGTCAGGCGGGCAGAGTGCCATTTTTTATTAATTCACCCCTTGAGGACCTATTAGGTACTGATTATGAAAAGTTTTTTGAAGACACCTTATATGTCTTAGAAGAAATGATACAGAAGCAAATTGAAGTTATCAAACAGGTTCCTGAAACTACCCATGTTCCCATTGGTATAAATGCCCAATACTCGCTTTCCCCCGCTACAAGTCCCAATGGAAAATATTTGGCACTAGTTACAGTTTCTAATGATGACGAAAGAAGGTTACAAGTATTAGAAAAAAATAAAAATGGTAACTTTATTGTTCTGGACTCCTCTCAAATTGAAGATAGCAAGGTTGTTGATGATATTTACAAAAACATTCAAGATTCAGATGACGAACTTAGGGACGGCCCTCCTGGTGGAAGCATTCAAAAGGCTTCTTGGTTTCCAGATAGCACACGCATTTTATTTGACAAAGTGGACTCTGTAAATCCCACAGATTCTTTCTCTGACTTATATGTCTATGATATTAAGTCAAAATCCACTCACAAAATTACAAATTCCCTCAGAGCTAGAGAAGGCTCTGTTTCTGAGGATGGGAATGAAATTGTATTTGTTAAATTAGGTCCTTTAAAAACAGAGCTTGGACTTCTGAATCTAAAAACTAAACACGTTACGGTTTTATGGTCCGCAGATTTACAGGAAAGAATTTCCTCTCCCATATTTCTTTCAAACGAAGAAATTTTGTTTTCCTTAAGGAAAACTTCTGGTCAAGAAAATCTTTGGCTCTTCGATAGAAAAACAAACAATCTAAAACCATTTTTAAATCAGTTTCCTCAAGCTAGATTTGCCTACAAGGAAAATAATACTCTTTATTTTACATCTATTAAGAATGGCATCAGCAACATTTATTCTGTTAATTTAAATTCAAACCTAAAGCCAGTGTATGAATCAGCGCAACCACTTACACATACATACACTGCTTACCAGTCCTTCAGTCTAGATCCTGTGACAAAAGATATCTACGCAACAAAAATTACAAATAAAGGCCCTCAGGTCCAGTTCTTAAGCGTGAATGATTATGTAAAAACACCTGAAATCCTGCCTTCAATTAATAGCCTATTAGCAAAAAGGTACATGGCAAAATCAAAAGATGAAGATGAAAAAATTGAAATAAAAAATTCTGTCCGTGAGTATTCGCCATGGTCTTATCTTTGGCCACAGTATTGGATTCCCTTTTTAACCTCTTCCAGCACTGATAATAGATTTCTTTTTCAAGCACAAACAGGTGGATACGATCCTCTGAAAAGACACACTTACGATCTTCTCATCAACTATGACTCGGCAACGCAGAAAACTTCTGTTCTGGGCTCCTATGTTAATCGTTCCTTTTCCTGGGGCTGGGGCGGAAATTATAATCAAAATACGACCTATTTTGTAACCACAAATAACCGAGCGACCTACACCACTAAAAGTGTTTTCATTATGCCTGATATCTGGACATTGAACAAAAATTCAATTTTTCAAGTAGCTTTTAAAGAAATCACTTCACAAACAACAACTACAGAGTATTTAAGAAAAGGCCTGAGCCTTCTTTATATCTATAAGGACTTCTCTCAGCCCTTAGCACTCGTCTCCCCAAAAGAAGGCTCTAGTCTTTATTTAGGACTCAATCAATTTTTTAACCAGGGTTCCTATAGAGAACAAACTCAATTTCTTGTTGGTTCAAATTTATTTTTCTCTCAATATCTTCCAGAAAATCATGCTTTATTAGCCAAGCTAGACTTGCTCTATTCACCTAACAAAATCAGCCCAATCGTTGGAGGATCCACAAGCTCTTTAGCAATACAACAGGATCCATATACTTCCACCTATTTAATGCGCGGATATAGCACAGGTCACTTTGTCGGTGAAACTATCATAAATCCAAAATTTGAGTATCGTTTTCCAATCCGTGATATTAACAAAGGGCATGCCACAGACCCCTTTTACCTCAGAAGACTACATGGTGCTATTATTGCTGATGGTATTTTTTTGGAAGGAAGAGCCTACAAAACACAAGAATCTAAATTTGATTCTGTCAGCACAAATCAAAGCTTTTGGAATGTTGGTTTTGAGTTTCGTTTTGATTTAAATCTTGCTTATCAGCTTCCACTGACGACAATTATCGGGATATATAATCCACTTGGTGGGGCTTATTCTGGAAGTTCCAGCGTATCAACTAGCTTTCAGCTAGCAAGCATTTTTTAGTTGATTTCAGAGTCTCTCCTTTTTATCCTTAAATAGGTACTGTTAAAATGGAATGTGGACATTCTGCCAAAATAGGACTTAGAGCATGTTTAAAAGGACTTTGCAAACACGCTCTAAGAATTTTGTTCTTAGTCTAATTCAAGGAGTGAATATGAATCAGTTAGAATGGATCAAGGAATTAGTAGAAGCCGAAGATCAATCAATAGAATCTGGAGTCATTAACTTAGATCCGTCCTACAATCAAAAAAGACTCTTAGTTCAAGAAACCCTTAATTTTTTGGCTCTTCTTAAAGAAAAATTCACTGATGCTATCAGTATGTACAATGACTTAAAATCAAGTCCTGTTGGTAATATAAAAATATACACGATAGCTCAAACTCACGGTGACTTTATGCTTTTTAGAAATGGCTACAAAATGCTATTTTCATTCACAGAACCAGGCTCGATAAGTATACGATTCAATTTTATTGGTTCGCAAATGTTATCTACCTCTCAAATTTCAGAATCAAAATTAAACTCAAAAATTTTAGATGACCAATTAATAACTGCTAAAATAAAAGTGTTTAATGAGCTTGTTTGGACCTATAAAGATCAGGAATTTAAATTAGACTATCTTATTAAGTACTATTTAAATGTATTTACCAGAGAAAGTCTTAACTAATCCTTGAACCACTCTTTCTGTTTTCATTCCTCTTGATCCTTTAATACAAATCAAAGAATCTGCGGTCTCAAGTTCTTTGATCTTTGTAACAATTTCGTTGCTAAAATCAGAATAACAGAAAATATTTTGCATTTTTTTAACTGAATCAACCCCTTCTTTAAATTCTTTCCAAGGTTTTCCATAGAAGAAAACGATATCAAATCCAGAATTAGCAACCTGAATTCCTAAATTCTTATGGCATTCAACTGACATATCACCCTGCTCTAACATTTCAGCAAGCACTGCGATTTTTTTGCCTTTGGTTTTTAATTTTGAAAAATTTAACAACAAACTTTTCATAGAGTCGGAATTCGCATTGTATCCGTCAAATAAAATTTTACCTCCAAGATCAGACTTTAAAAATTGATTCCGTCCCCAGTTTGTACTTAAGCCCCTCAGAGAATCCCAAACTTTTTCAGGTTGGACCTGTAAGGCTATGGCTATGGTAGCTGCAACCATGATATTCGTAATATTTTGTTCTCCGAAAATAGGAACTTTGATTTTATTTTTTACTCCTAAAATTGAACCTTCAATAGTTAATGCGTCAATGTTAAACTCAATTACTTTCATCAAGACATCCGCTTCTTTAAGACTCGTTGAGAAAGTGAATGTTTGATTACGCTCTAATCCATATTTCACATACATTTTGTAGGTGTACTCATTATCCAAATTAAAAATCCTAATCCCATTAGGATCTGAATATTTATATATCTCCTCCTTAGCCTCGGCTATTTTTTCCAATTTTCCAAAGTGTTCGATATGAGCATTACCAACCATCGTGCATACGACTATTTGTGGACAAGCTATTTTGACCAAATTTTCGATTTCACGAGCGTGGCTCATTCCTATTTCGATAATTCCAATTTCATGCTCTGACTTTAATGCTAAAAGAGAAAAAGGCACTCCCCAATGATTATTATAAGATCCAGAATTAAAATGGACTTTAAAAAAAGAACTCAACACCTGAGCTGTAAATTCCTTGGACGTGGTCTTACCATTTGATCCCGTGATGGAAATAATTTTAGTCCCTAGGGCCAGGCGATACTCATGTGCCAGTGATTGCAATGCCTTTAATGTGTCTTTAACCAAAAACACGGTAATGTACTTAGCTTTCTCTTTTAGCTCATCAAACTTTTCTGATTTATCAATTACCAAACCAGCAGCGCCTTGTTCAATGGCCTTTTCTAAAAACTGATGAGCATCGAAATTCTCTCCTCGTAATGCAAAAAACAGCTTCCCTTTCAAATCTTTGCGGGTATCCGAAGCTACTTCCAAAAACTCAGTCTTTTCAACCTGAAGAATCGTTGCCTCCATCCAAACTGTTAATTTCTTTAATTCAAACATATTTTTCCTTATTTTTACGAATTTATATTTTTCAAAACTTCATCAAAATCGCTAAAAAACTTTTTTTGAGAGCCAATAATCTGGTAATTTTCATGCCCTTTACCACAAATAACTAAAACGTCGTTTGGGGACAACATTTCAATACCCTTTTTTATTGCCTTGGCCCGATCAACTTCAACGATCACGTTTAAAGCGTTTTTCTTTTTTAGACCTTTACATATATCATCTATGATTTTCTTTGGGTCTTCATTTCGGGGATTATCCGATGTGATTATCATAATGTCAGATAATTTTTCGGCCAATTTGCCCATTAAGGGCCTTTTTCCTTTATCTCTATCTCCGCCGCAACCAAATAGACATACTATTTTAGTTTTTAAATTATTTTTTACTTTAATTAAAATGAGTGTGTTTAGTACATTCTGCAAAGCATCGGGAGTGTGAGCATAATCAATGAAAATATTGAGTTTTTTTATATTCTCTACTTTTTGCAATCTTCCAGGAACTCCTTGGAATTTTTTAAAGGCTTCTATAGATCTTTCCACACTAATTGAATTTTTTTCTCCGAGAATCAATACTGGAATTAAATTATAAATAGAGTGTTCTCCAATTAAAGGCACATGAAATTTCCAAGATGCTTTTTTGTATTTTAGTTCAATGTTTTGACCGCAATAATTTCGACTTAAAATTTTGAAAGAATAATCATTGCTTTTATTCATGCCAAAATAAATTTTTTCCACACCGTTGGGAACTTTTAGTTTTTTTCCAAAAAAATCATCCCCGTTAATAATGGCGATTTTATTAGTTTTAGCACTTTTCCACATTTGATCCCAAAAAAGCACTTGCTTCGCTCGAAAATAAGCACCCATTGTTTTATGATAGTCCAAATGATCTCTTGTTAGATTTGTAAATATCACTGCATCAAAATTTAAAGAGTTTACTCTTTTTTGATCTAAGGCATGACTTGAAACCTCTAAAATAACACCTGCCGCTTGTAATTTATAAAAGTCGTGCAACCTTTTGTGTAGGGTCCAAGAATCGGGGGTTGTTAACTCGGTTTCCCATGTTTTTTCCCCCAATCGATGATTAATTGTTCCAATAACTCCAAGTGGTAAATGCAAGCTTTTTAATATATGTTCGGCCAAATAAGTAATGGAAGTTTTACCGTTTGTCCCCGTAACGCCTATTGTATAAAGTTTTTGATCACTATGATGAAAAAATTTTGAACTTATAAAGTCAAACGCAAAACGGGCATCAGGTACAATCATGATTGGAAGAGAGCATCCTTTAGGAATTTTAGATTCATCTTCAATAACTAAAGCCAAAACACCTTTTGAAATAACTTCAGAAATATAGAAATGACCATCTTCCCGAGACCCCTTGAAGGCGAAATAAACTGATTTTTTTTGTTCCTCTCTTGATGAAGCCGTCAGATTTTTAATTTTATGTCCCATTAACGACGAATGAGTATTCAGCTTTTTGATGGAATTTAACCGATGTTTCAAATTCTTATCTAATTGGGGACATAACTGATTGTTTAGCTGTGGATATAATTCAAATATTTCTTTAATATTCATCTATTCAGATTTAGCAAAGTAGTATATAAGTGTCTATCAATAGTGTATTCTTTGGGAGAATTTAAATGAACCTATTTGATAAAAACCTACTGGAAGATTTTCAAGATCCTAATTTCGATTCAATTATTCTCTTCCACGGTTATGGAGCCGATGCTCATGACTTGTTCCCTCTTTCAAAGGTTATTCCTACTCAAAAAAAATTTAATTGGTATTTTCCTAACGGACCTATCTCAATCCCTCTGGGTGTTGGGTGGACTGGAAAAGCCTGGTGGCCAATTTCACTTGAGCGGTATCAAAAAGAAAGTAAAAATTTAGACATCAGCGATGAGGTCCCAGAGGGGCTTGAGAAATTGGTAAGTGATTTTAACTCTTGGATTAAAGCAAAAAAAATAGATCCAAAAAAACTTATCATAGGCGGATTTAGTCAAGGAGGAATGTTAGCTCTAAATTTGTTCTTCAATTTAGAAGTTCCACCTAAAGCCCTTGTTTTACTTTCATCAAACTTAGTTAATAAAACAAATTTAAAGAAGTACATTAAATCAGATATGGGAGATTCTGCATTTTTTATGAGTCATGGACAATCCGATCCCGTTTTACCTATAGGCGGCGCTGATCGATTGCAATCATTTCTCACTTCCGCAGGATTAAGAGGAAAAATGATTCGATTTATTGGAGGGCATGAAATTCCTCAACAAGTGATCTCTGAGCTTGGACTTTTTATCTCACAATAACTTTGACCTTAGCCAGCTCATCTTGTTTTGAATCTTCTTGTTTTGAGATTTCTACACTTTCTACAGTTTTGCCATTTCCAACTATTTCGATCTCATTTTTATTGGGCTCTATCCTCTTAATAATTTCCCTTAAAGACACACCCATGTATGAATTCCTCATATTTTGTTTTTGAATCATACTTGGAAGTTTTTTAGAATTCTCAGAAATTAAATTTTTTTCTGAAACTAAGCTCGGAGCAAATCCATCCTTACGAACTAAATAAGACGCCACCTTTGAAAAAACAGGAGCCGCGACTTGGGATCCATAATAGGTTTTTTGAGGATTATCAACTATGATATAAATAATATACTTCGGTTCATGGACTGGAATAAAACCAATAAAGCTGGAAAGATAGGCATTAGGTAGATAGCCTTTTCCATCAGGACTATTTTTTTGAGCTGTTCCCGTTTTTCCACCTACTTGAAAACCTGGAACCCTTGCATTGATTCCAGTTCCCCCGTCATAGGTTACAGCAGCCAACATAAGTTTAACTTTATTAGATGTTTCTTTTGAAATTACTTGGACTCCCGGAGGTTTATTTAATTTTTTGAACTCTGAAGAGTCCTGGCTCTTGGTTGCATCAACTAAATGTGGTGAATTTAAAATCCCTCCATTAACAAGGGCAGCAAAGGCATTAGCTAACTGAATTGCTGTCACACTGATTCCATGACCAAAAGAAATATTGGCAAATAAATGATCCCTCCAAGGCAGGTTCTGCAACACCCCTCTTCCTTCGCCTGGAAAATCAATCATGGTTTTTTTCCCAAATCCAAATTTATCTAATCCCCTCCACACTTTTTCTTGACCTAATAAAAAGGCAATTTTTGATGACCCAATGTTCGAAGAATAGGCTAAGATTTCAGAACTAGTTAAATTTCCAAATTGATGATGAGAGTCCGCTTCTCTGATGGTTTTATTACCTACTTTCATCTTACCATTTTCACAGAAAATTTTTGTATTTGGCTCGATTTTCTTTTCATCTACTGCTAAAGCAACAATAAATGGTTTCATCGTACTTCCAGGCTCAAATACATCGGTAATGTTTCTTTGTCTTTTAGACAATAAGTTGAGTTTATTTTGATTTGGCAAAGAAACTATTGATCTTATGGCCGAAGTTTTTGCATCTAACACCACACCCATGGCTGACTCAGCAGAAAAAGAATTCAGAACATACTGCAACTCATTCTGTAAATAAAATTGCAAATCCGTATCCAATGTCAGTTGAACATCCTCTCCTTCCTGATTTTCAGTAATGGTCATTCCATCAATATTTAATGTTCTTCCTCTGGCGTCTCTCCGAATTTTTTTCTTTGTTAAATCACCCTTTAAAATATTCTCATACTCTAATTCGATGCCTTCTAAACCGATCCCTTCTTGCCCCACCGATCCAATCGTTTGAGCCAGTAGTTCCTCATTCGGATAATATCGCTTCCATTCCTCGACAAAAGACAAACCTTTTAATTCTAGTTGCTTAATGTTTTCATACTCTTCTTTACTTAAAAACCTTTGAATCCAAACAAATCTTTTTTTCTTATCTTTTAGTTTAAAATAAAGGATCTCGGCGTTTATATTTAATTTCTTCGCTAAAATTTTTGCATATTTTCTTGGTAACTCTATATTTTTTGGATCTGCAAATAGTGAAAACGTTTGATTAGAAATGGCAATTTCTTTTAAGTTTTTATCTACAATATTGCCTCTTCGTGAATGCAAAGTGACATTTGTTTCAAATTGTTTGTTTTGCAAAGAAGATAACTTATTATTGGGTACCAACTGAATAAAAAATCCTCTAATAATAATGAAACTCCATATGCAGATAAAGAAAATAAAAATAGTTATAATTCTAGTTTTCAAATTCAATCCTTTTTTTGCTTGAATAAACTTTCATAGGACCTGCCACATGGATAATTTGATTCAATTCAGGTCTTTTTAGAGTCAATTTACTTTTTGCAACTTGCATAATATGGGATGGCATGGTGATTTTCGCTAACTCAATTTCTCGAAGTCTTTTTTCTTGTTCAACCTTTTTAACTTTTTTAGCTAGGTAGTAGATTTGATATCCAAGCCGACGCTCTTCCATCTGCATAAAGGCTACAAAAAAAAGAGTTAGAATAACAATGGCCAAACTAAAAAATGGCTTTATCTCATTTTTCTTTGATTTCATCCATGACCTCACATTTCATATCACTTTTGATATTCAGACCATCCTGGTCACTTTAATTATAACTCGTTTTTCTTTTTAGACATTTTATTACTAAGGTGGGCTCAAAGATCCTAGACAGAAGTCTCAGCGCTTATTTAAAAAAACTTCAGTTCTTAACAAATATTCTTAACTTACTACTTCGACTTCTTGGATTAGATACTTCTTCTTCTCGAGAGGGTTGAATCACTTTTTTATGCAATGGACTTCCTTTTTCTAACGAATCCTTGAATAGATTTTTTATAATTCGGTCCTCTAAGGAGTGGAAGGAAATGACCGCCATTCTCCCTCCCGGATTCAAATGATCCATTAAAAGAGGAACTACTTCTTTGATCACTTGAAGTTCCTTATTAACCGCTAGCCTTAAGGCCATAAAGTATTGAGTTGCCGGATGAAAACCTTTCCTTCTCCAACCATCAACCCGCTCAATGAGGCCCGATAGGTCTTTTGTCTGCAAAAATGGCTTTGATTCCCTATCATTAAGGATTGCCCTCACAACTCTAAAAGGACTTCTGACTTCACCCAACTGTTGAAAAATTGAAATGAGCTCTTTTTCTGACTCATTTTGAATAATATCGGCAGCCGTTAAACCAGATAAGTTATTCATTCTCATATCCAGAGGGCCCTGATGATAAAAGCTGAATCCCCTTTCTGGTTGATCTAGCTGAGGTGAACTGACTCCTAAATCCAATAGTATCATATCCAATTTTTCTATTCCGTACTTTTGAAAGTTGATGAAGTTATCATGGATAAGCCGCAATTCCCCCGAATGAATCTCCTTTTCAAAATATTTGTTTGCATATTTGATAGCTTCTGGATCCTGATCGAAAGCAATTGTTTGAAGCTGTGGAATTAAAAGCTTCAATTCCTTATAATGGCCACCTCGCCCGAATGTACCATCTAAGTACAATGGTTTTGAAAAGCCTACAAAAGGTTGAAAGATCGATTTAATTTCATTCAATAAAACAGGAATATGGCTCATTGGACCAACCTAAGAACTTTTCTATTGAGGGTCAACGACTAATCTTTTATCCTATCATTAGTTATGCAAGTTGAATGTCCCAAATGTCGTTTTAGGCAACCAGATGATCGATTCTGCGCCAGATGCGGAATCGATATGCAGACCTATAAACCACCAGAAATTTCTATTGTTCAGAAGCTGTTTCAGAATGGAACGGTCATTTTTTTTATGGGCATGGTCCTGTTGCTTTCTGCTAGTTTTTATTATTTTAACTTATCTAAGTCCCAAAAAAGTTTTGTTGAAGCTAATAAGAAAACCATTTTCATATCAAATTTTCACCACTCTCCATCGACTTCGAATACGGACCAGAATACAACCTTTTCAAGTAAAGGGACCGCTCCGGCCTCCACGACGTCCGCTCCTCTTCCAAATAACTTAGAAACTGATAACCAGCAAACAAATAGAGAAAATGGGCCTCAAACAACTTCCGCTAATAGCGAATCCCCTGCTGAGGGCACTACCGTGGCTTTAACAGATTCGTCGACAACACCTAAAAAACCAATTGTTTTAACCCTCATGATCCAATATGCTGAGGTTACTTTGAAGGGCCTTTATGCAATTGAAGATGAGGCCAGAAACTCAGGCCAATTTATTTCTAGCGACTATTCTCAGGGAACTATCAATTTAGGTAGACAAAAGATTACCTCTCTTAGAAATGAAATTCATATTTACGGAACTGACAAAAAATTGATAACACCGGAGAAAACTGAAACTTGGTTTCAAGGACTAAAGAGCTCAAATGAAAATAATACTATTGGCCTAACCTCAGAACTCAAAATTAAAGAAATCTCGACAGAAAGTGTTTTGGCAGATATCAAAATTTCAAAACGTTATCAAGTCAACATTTCTGATCCAAGTTCGAATAACTTTCAAACCTTGGATTATCTTGGCTCCATTGAGCTTTCTGATTCTCAAATTTTCTTTATTAGCAAAGTTTTAACGGCGACGCCGATGATAAAACAACAGGAATACTTGACTTCTATAAGTCCCTTTGAAATTTTGAAATCCACATATTTTAAGAATGCAGAAACTTTTTCTGTTTTCTTTTATAATTTTGAAAAATAGGTTTTTATGAATCACCATTACGGCCCCCAAGTTTCTATTCTTGATAAGCCAAATTTAGCCAGTGTACTTACGAATCTTTGCTCTCCTAAAACAGTGCAACCTTTAATAAACCAATATGTTAATTACCTTTACACCGAACTATTGGCAAATGTGATAAACTCTGAACTACTTCTTGAAGAAGTGGCTGTCCCAACCCGCATGATATCCGACCATCCTGATAAACTGCTGAAAGCGAAGATCATTAACCCAAATCAGAAGGCAATTTGTGTGAACCTTGCCAGAGCCGGAACCTATCCAAGTCATCTATGCTATGAACAACTTCATATGTTTTTAAGACAGGAAAACATCAGACAGGATCATATCTTTGCGGCCCGTATGACCAATGATAACTATCAAGTTACCAGTACTTTGTTAGATGGTTTCAAAATTGGAGGAGATGTTGAGCAAGCCTTGGTTTTAATTCCTGACCCCATGGGTGCCACTGGCAATACCATTATTTCAACTATTGAACATTATAAAAAGAAGATACCTGGTAAAGCAAAAAAATATATAGCCATTCATTTAATCATAACTGCTGAGTATATAAGAAAGGTCCTTCAATTCCATCCAGATGTGAAGATTTACGCTTTACGAATTGATAGAGGCTTATCAAGTCCAAAAGTTTTACAATCAGAACCAGGACTTTTTTGGGATGAAGAAAAGGGACTTAATGCGAAAGATTATATTGTTCCCGGGGCTGGTGGTTTTGGCGAAATTATGAATAATTCGTTTGTCTAAAGTTTATTACTTTCTTTCGATCACATGAGTTGACTTTGATATTTCAGACTATTAATTTAATGACATTGAAAATCTAAATGGCCTCGAGGTAATATATGAATTTAAAAATTAACCCTTTTATTTCCGCCGAAAAAATTCAATTTCGAATTGATGAACTTGGCAAAGAACTTACAAAAAAATATAAAGACAAGCATGTAGTTGCTATTTGCGTTCTTAAGGGTTCTTTTCTATTTTACTCTGATCTAATCAGAAAAATAGACACTGATATTTCCTGTGAGTTTTTTGGAGTTTCTAGCTACCATGGCACCTCTTCGTCTGGCGAAGTCAAAGTCACTCTTGATTTAACTCATCCTATTGAAAATAAACACGTCTTGTTAGTAGAAGACATTGTCGACACTGGCTTAACAATGAATTATTTAAAAAATTCGATTCTTTCAAGAAAACCAGCAAGTTTAACCACTGTAGCGCTTTTAGAAAAACCTGAAGCATTGAAAGTTCCATGCAAGTTGGACTATGTAGGATTTCAAATCTCAAATGAATTTGTCGTCGGCTATGGCCTCGATTATGAGGGCCATTACAGAAATTTACCATTTATCGGCCAAGTTCAAAATTTTCAATAAGGAAAAAATGCCCAAAAGACATTTTTATAGCAACTACAACCTCTACGCTCTACTTGCTATTTGTTGTCTTTTTCTCTTCTATAATTTGTATTTAGAAAAAATTGAAAAAAAAGGATCCTGTGATCAGGGCAACACTAATGAGTGTTTTGAAAGTATTAAGCAGAAAAAAGACAGATTATCTAGTTTAGCTAAAAAAATTGAGATTGAATCACGAATGTGCAAAACTGTAAATGAGTTATTTTGCCTCGGTTCTGCCGAGGCTATGGTTCAATTATTACAAACTCAAACAGAACTCGAAATCTTGTATACAAAATTGCCTTGTAAAATAGAAACACCCATCATGTTTCTGAGAGAGGCCTGCTTCCACAAATCAAAAATTGCTGAATCTAATGAGATCAATGAGGAAATTAACAAAAACCTAGGAACTGCTTGCCAAGAAAACTCAACATTAACTCCTGAAATAGGTAACTCCTGCCAAAATGCCATTCAGTTTGTCCGTAGCCACCCAGATTTCAGTTCCAACATACTCAATTTGCTCACAAAGGCATGCAATCTCGGAATCTTGGCAACCTGCGAAGAAGCCCTAACAAAGAATTTAATGAACAATCAAATTGAACAAGCCTCTGCCAACTTCAAAACCCTCTTTTTAGCTAAGAATTCAATTCTAGACAGTTTTGAACACAATTGCCGAGTGGAATCTAAGTTCAAAGAATTGTCCGAACGAGAACTCTCAAATTTTGAAATAGAACTAATAAGAACTGATCGATCTCCAAGTAAGTTAGCAGATTTAGCAAGGAACGCTTTTATTTTTGATTGTCGTGACAGCAAAGCCCGACTAGCACTTGCTGTTGCTGAATCAATTAACAATAGATTAGATCAATCATTAAAGATCCTAAAAAAATTGCCAGATGGACAAACTCAATTTTTAGAAAATAAAAATCTCGATAAATTACGTGACTTCTGCAAGAGATCACCTAGCATATCTGATTCCTGGTGTGTGCAACTAAAAAAGAACGGTCACATCGATCCCAAGGAAGTTAAAAAGAAATTAACAGGGGTTATTGTTGAAATTGAGTTCGCAATATTGAACGAAAGTACAAAGCATTTTCTTAGTTCAATCCACCCCTCCTTGGGTTTTAAGTTTTTTGCACAAGATGATGACAGTGATATTAAACGTAATAGTTTTGATTTTATTGCTTTTAACTCTACCAACTTAAAGTCCATTAAACTTGTAAGATCCTTCTTTAAGTCTGCACGTGAGTATTTAAAGAAAGGCAATCCAGATTTTTTTTCTCTTCAAAATGCGGATGGCAAATTAGTTCTTTCTGTAATCTATAGGATTTTTGAAGGACACCACGTAGGAAATTACAGGGGATTACAATTGGATTTCGAAAAATTTAATAGTAGATGGTATGTCGTAAGTGGTTCCTTTCCAAGTGACTTTACACCTTGAAATCCTTTAACGATAAGCATATACAGTCGATTTGAAATTGACGTCGATTAAAAGTCGTCCCAAAATGTGGACCAATTCAAGGAAAGAACAAATGAAAAAAACTTCTCTCAACACTTGCCTTCCAAAACTTATGGTCGCTTTCATCATTATTGGCTTATTTTCTTTTTCAATCGATGCCCATGCAACATCACCAAAATTGACTACAAAAGAAAAAGCTTTCGTCGATGTCCAAAAGTATCTCGCCGAAGGAGGACCATACATTGAAACTGTTCTCGCGCCCGAGGGAGAATTTGTTCTCATATTCAACCCCGAAGTAAAACAGTGGGTTCAAAAGCGTTGGACCCGCAGTGACCTTCAAAGCATCCAAAAACGATTAGCCCCAAGTCTTTATATCCCTCTGACTAAACGTGGTTTTGCAATGGCAGCCAACCGCGATACCGAAGAAGGGAAAAAAGATGAGACAAATTATGATGCCATTTGGGTTCGAGATTCTATTTGGGTTTTATTTAGTCTTCTTCAGGATCCAATTCGAAAAGAAGAGGCTCGTCGTCTCATCCTTGGAATTTGGGACTACTACGCCAGTGATCATCAGATTCAAAGAATGAAGAACCTCATTCAAAATCCTGCACTCATCGCAAATAAAATGGAAGTTCCCCATATTCGATTTGATGGAAATTCGCCTACACTTGATGATGTGATGGTTGATGGAAAACCAGAGGAATGGAACCATTTGCAAATGGATGCCCACGGTCTTTTTCTCAATGGATTGTGGCAAGCTTTGAATCAAAAAATAATCGATAAAACTGACTTTATTAAAAAACGTCAAGAAGTCCTTCAGTTATTTCCCACCTTTTTCGAAAAAACAAATTTTTGGAAACTAGAAGATGCTGGTGCTTGGGAAGAAATCAATAGACGTAATTCATCAAGTATCGCTATCGTCACGCGTGCTCTTGGCCTTTGGCTGAAGGAAAAATCACTAACTAAAACTTTGAAATTAAATCGAGCTCAAATTTCAGACTTAATTGCAAAGGGTCTAGCCACGGTTCGCCGTCAAATTGCTCTGGGTGGGGAATCTCCTGACTATGACTTATATAAGGACGCAAGTTTCTTCCGCAGAGCAGATGCTGCCTTATTCAACCTTATTCTTCCTACTCCCTTGCCAGGTTTAAGCGAAAAAGATCTACGATATACCTTAACAATTATTGAGACTTTAAAAAGACCTGCAGGAATACTGCGATATCAAAATGACTCGTACCAAGGTGGAAATTATTGGATCGAAAATCCGAAAAAAGTTCAAGCAAGCCTGGTAGAAAAAGGAAGCACAGAGCCTCTTATAAATAATGAAAAGAAGCCCAATGAAACCGGCGATGCTTCTGGATTAAAAGCTTTTTTAGGGAGATTGGAACAGCTACCTCCAGGAACTGAAGCTCAGTGGTTTTTTGATAGTAAATTAGCCCTTATGCGTTTGGAATTACGAAAACTAGCTTTATTGCGAAAGGACCAAAGACAGGCGGAACAAGACTTATCTATGGCCTCTATACATATTAAGAGAGCTCTAGGGCAAATGACAGGACATAAGGGTGATCGTCCCCTAATTACTGCAGATGGAAAACCAGTAAAGGATTGGCTTCTGCCAGAGAGCATCAACACTGTTTTAATGAATGGAAAACTGTATTTGTTGCCTTCACCGATTGCACCACTCAATTGGGCAAAGGCTTCTATGAGTCTAGCGCTTAACCAAATGATGGAAGCACTTTAATGGGATGGACCAAAGCTCCAAGCTAACAAAATAGTTATTATTAAGGGAATTGCGGCATAAAAGAAAAAAGGAAGCATCTCTTTTATCACCTCGTCTTCATTTTGCGCTTTTTTTTCAACTTCAGGTAAGTTTGACATTTTATACTCCTTGTTATGGATTTTAGCGAATTTTTGTTTTTGAAACAATAGACATTTTTTCTAACTTGCTGTTTAACTACTTTTCTTTATCATTTTTTTCTTGAGATCCAATCTCGGCAAAGGCTATTTTAAAACTCAACAAAAAATGGATAATTTTTCATTTTTTCACTTGTGGAGCTTTTATGCACGCCTACTTAGAATTACTTGATGCTGTCCTTAAGAATGGCACACCAAAATCCGACAGAACTGGAACAGGGACCCAAAGCCTATTTGGTTACCAAATGAGATTTAACCTACAAAATGGTTTTCCCTTGTTAACGACAAAAAAACTTCACACTCGTTCAATATTTTATGAACTTCTCTGGTTTTTAAGGGGAGATACCAACATCCATTTTTTAAAAGAAAATAAAGTAACCATTTGGGATGATTGGGCAGATAAAGATGGAAACCTTGGGCCCGTATATGGAAAACAATGGCGTTCTTGGGAGGCTGCGGACGGAAGAAAAATAGATCAAATTTCTCAGGTTATCTCTCAAATCAAAACCAATCCAGACTCAAGAAGACATCTTGTCGTTGCTTTTAATCCAGGTGAAATTGATAAGATGGCCCTGCCTCCCTGTCATGCATTTTTTCAATTTTATGTAGCTAATCATAAACTCTCATGTCAACTTTATCAAAGAAGCGCTGATATTTTCTTAGGTGTTCCTTTTAATATTGCAAGCTATGCTCTCCTAACCCACATGATAGCTCAAGTTTGCGATCTTGAAGTTGGTGATTTTGTTCATACTCTTGGCGATGCCCATCTTTATCTCAATCATATAGAACAAGCTAAACTTCAACTTACAAGAGTTCCAATGAACTTACCTGTTCTCAAATTGAATCCGCAAATCAAAAATATTTTTGATTTTAAATATGAAGACATTCAAATTCTCAATTATGAAAGTTATCCAACAATTAAGGCAGATATCAGCGTATGATCGTTTCTCAAATTGCAGCCCAAAGCTCAAATCGTGTTATAGGAATTCATAATAACCTCCCTTGGAATATTCCAGAAGATTTAAGTTATTTTAAAGAGAAAACTAAAGAAAAAATTATTGTCATGGGCAGGAAAACATTTGAATCATTGCCAAAAATGCTTCCAAAAAGATTTCATATTATTATCAGTCGCAATCCTAAAATGGAGAGGCAAGAAAATATTCTGTGGGTTAACTCACTTGAGTCAGCTCTTGATCAAGCAAAAAAGCTGATCCCACCATGGCCAAATGAGATTTTTATTATTGGCGGAGGGGAAATATTTCTTCAGGCCCTGCCCTACACCCAGCGGATATACTTAACTCAAATCCACAGAGAGTATGATGGAGATGCCTTCTTTCCAGAATTTGATAAGAATATTTTTAAAATGGTTTCAAAAATCAAGGGAAGCTCTTCAAAACTAGACAACCAAACTCTTCAATTTGACTATTTAGTTTTCGAAAAATAATGGTTGTATCTCAAAATGAGATTTCTCTTTAAAAATATAGTTCTAAATTAAAATCCCGATAGAATAGAGAAAAATAACTACGCGTGGGGGATTTTATGCTAGAACTTCCAAAACGGTTTTCAACTCTTGAATTTGCAACTATAGAGATTTATGGAAGAATGGGTAAGCTCCAAGGCACAATGAAAAATCTCTCTAAATCTGGGTGTTTCGTGGAGTTAACCAAGGGATCCTACGTCCCGCAAGAAGGAGACCTCATTCATTTGACATTTGCGCTGACTTCGATAAACAAAACTAGATCCGTATCAGGTCAAGTTATCTGGAATAAAGGCGTTGGGTTTGGTATCATGTTTATTAAAAAAATAGATGTGTCGAAAAAAATTATAAAGAATAAATACGCTTAAACTCTTAAACTACGGACACGAATTAAGAGAAAAATCTGTCTGTCACCTTTCCTTTGCTATCCTTTCATGAGCTGGTTTTCGCTTACGTTTGGCTATATCTGAAAGAGCCAACAAATAGTTTTTTTCTGGTACCATGACCCAAGTACCAGCTGGGATATCATTTTTACTGGATGTCACCGCTTTGGTTAAATGCGGGTTATATAATTGCAAATGTTCAGAGTTTAAATCAAACCAACTAAACAAATTCTTATAACTAATTGGCTGTGGTAACTTTAAATTTTCCCCATCTAATTTTTTCGACCAAGAAATGTTCTTAAAATATTTGGAAGCATTTTTTTCAACATCTAAAATAGCTAAGAAACTGGCATAAAAATTTTTTGAAGCAAAACCAAAGCTTTTTCTTGAGTTAACATTATCAACTAATTCCACCAAGTCTCTGGTCTTATATTTTCTAGTCATTTTTAAAACACCTGTTGGACCATGATTGTAACCAGTTACTGCAAGGGACCAATCCCCAAGCATCATAAAATTGTTTTTTAAAATCTTAGCAGCTAATTTAGTAGCTTTGATTGGATGATTTCTTTTATCCACAGTATTTGAAATCATCTTATAAGGTTTCGCATTGGATGGCATGATTTGCCAAAGCCCACTGGCACCTACTTTTGATCTTGCCAAAACATTAAATGAACTTTCGACGAACACCAATCGGACTAATTCCAAGGGCAGGTTGTTTAGCCTAAATACTTCTTCAAAATCTTCAATATACCTTCCTGATATGTATATTGCCTTTTGAATCCTATCGCTTTGTCCCAATTGAAATCGCAAGTCTGACATTTTTAATTTAGAATTCTTTTCCAAGATTTCCTTCTTATAATTTTCAACTCGTTTTTGTTTTTTTTTATCCTTCTGCCTAAGTGACAACTCTGAGTTTTGCTCGATGTCAGTAAAATCTACTTCCTTATAAATCACGCCTACTTCTTCACTATCGTGAATAACCCCTTGTTGAGTTGAGTATTCAGTGTAAATTTTTTTCCAAAACTCCACTCTTGATTCAAATCCTTTAGGGGTCTTGAAAGACGTTGATTCATATCCCAATGGGTTCACAGCATATTCATATCTTGGCGCTTTCCACTCTCTAGATCCGACAATTCCATTTATACCTGCTATAGGGTCATGTGTTACCGGAGTATCCTCTTCACCATAAACGTTAATTGAACCAACAAAAGCAAAAAATAAAAAAATTTTTATGTTTATCATTATTGAAATTCTAACATCTTTTTTTAGACAATTTCGATAAGGTTTATATAATTGGACTTATAGTCTGCAACAAACTGTTCCTCTTACAATAAATGTCAAAAAATAAGACCTGGACTCTCTATTAGTTGTGTCTTAAGTTTTTTTCCCAGACTTTAAGCAGATTTATTTTATCTTAGTTGCTGGTTGTGTTTTTGAATAATAAACTGATTTCAATGAAAAAACATGAATGGTTAATTGTCTTAGTCCCACTAGTTGTTTGCTGGATAATTGATAGATTTACAAAAATATGGGCAAATAGTATTGAGGGAATTATTTCCTATGGGTATTTAAATTTTGTACTTCATCACAATCATGGTGCCATGTTGGGATTGTTTTCTGATTTACCTAAAGTTTTAAGAATCGTTTCACTATCGACGGGTGGTGCCTTTCTGCTCTGTATTTATGTAATCATTCAATACCTACTACCAATAAAATCCCTCATGTTGCGAACGGGCTTGTCTATTTTAATAGGTGGCATTCTTGGAAATGTCGCAGATCGTATCATTTGGGGTTATGTTGTAGACTTTATTGTCATTGGTACTCCATCCTTATCTAGCCCCGCTTTTAATATTGCAGATGCCGTTCAATGGGTTGGGTATGGCATGATAGTCACAGCGATAATTAAGGAAGGCGAAATTCTTTGGCCTGAAATTAACTCAAGGAGAAAATATTGGGTCAATCCAAGTTTCCAAATTAAATATTGTCTTGTACTATTAGGAGTTGGTGTTGGTTTGACTTTAATTAGCTTGGTCTTCTCTTATACTTATCTACGAGTTTCAATTTCAGAGCTAGTCGGTGGAAATGTTTTTTTAATTAATAAGTTTATCTCTCCCTTCGTTATTACTTTCCTAATTATTTCTGTAGGATTTTGCGGCATTCTTTTCACTGTGGGTAAAATTATTTCCCATCGAATAGCAGGACCCTTATACGCCTTCGAAAGATTTTTAGATGACACTCTTGAGGGAAAAGATGTCCGTTTGAAGCTTCGAGCTGGGGATGAATTCAAACATCTTGAAGAAATATCCATGCAGATTAAAGTACAACTATTGCAACTTAAAAGCCAGACGATGAGAAATGTTGCTAATTTGGAAGATAACAAAATAATTTCTGATGATTATTAACCAGTTAGAGTTTTTTCAAATCATGAGGACAAAAACCAGGACGAGGCCCCTCCTCTGGAAACCTTCGACAAACATCTGGTCTTTTTGAATACACTGTGCATTTCCTAGATCTAAAATCCAAAAAAATACAATCTCTATTCGCCCTTTGCATCAGCATGAATAAACCCGTTGCTTCACGAAAATAAATAATTTTTTTTTCTTTAATCAATTTTTTAGTGACTCGCTTAATTCCTAAATTCTCAACCTCATCACTATTAGTAAGCCCAAGCCGAATAAGATCTTCAATCTTAACTTCAACAGGCATTGTACAACAGCCTGCAAAACAAGATTCACATTGAGAGCCCGTTTTAAATCTTTTCCACGTTGATGGTCTATCTACATCTGTTTTCATTTTAAAAGATGAAAGTACCTCTTAGGGATTACTAACAAGACAAAACAGGCCAAAATAAAGAAAATTCCTACTCCCGGTCCAAAAGCATAAGCCAAACTATCATATTTTTCACCAGAAATTTGAGATTTAACGTTAACTAGCTCCAGAACAAATCCTGTTAAGGTTAAGGCAACTCCTCGAGAAATTTTATTATTCATTTTCCATAAACTGTAATAAAAACTCATTTTTTCCTGGTGCATCTGATTCTCTTTAAAAATGATAAAATCTGTAAGAACTGACTCTAAAAGAAACGCTACACTTATTAAGAATCCCCCAACTATGGAAGCAAAGAAAACTGTTAACACAAGATTTTTCTCTGGTAAGTATACATAAACAAAACAGTTTACAATTCCCATTAGCAAGAGCGAATAAATCGATAAATAAAGCTTATTATATTTTTTAGACAAATAAGTCCAAAACGGTACAAATAGTGATGCACAAATTAAAAAACATCCCAAAACTATTTGAATCTCTTCTTCAGTAAATTTAAGCCTAAGTTTATAAAAATAAATTGCTAAAGAGTAATTAATGGTTAGCCCCAAATTGGCGATAAAAAATGCACCCATAAATAAAATTACAAATGGTTCTTTCATTCCTTTATATAACTTTTCGAAACTAATTTTGGCGGCTTTCAATTCAATGTTTGGCTTATTATGTTTCTTAAGACTGAGAAAGGTTAACAAAAAACATCCAGTCAAAATGAGTACAAAGGAAATACTCGAATACCTATAGGCATTAGCTGAATCAAAAATTAAAAAAATACCCGGTAGTCCAATGCCAATAAAAGAACCTAAATTGCCAATTGCCGACCGCCAGCCAATCAATTCTAATCGCTCTTGAGAGTCTTTAGAAATATCTGCTACAGAAGAGGAATAAGGTATGGTTACAAAAGAATAGGAAATATTAAAAATTAATGAAGCAACAAGTAAGTATGAAAAATCCAGGTACTCATTAGAAAAATTAGGAGGATTAAAAATAGCAAAAAAACTGATACCCCAAAAGAAAATGCCATAGGCAATTATGTAATACCTCTGTTTGTGTTTAACTTTATAATCATCCACATAACTTCCAATTATTGGATCCAAAAAAGCATCAACCAATATGGATACCCCCAAAGCTATTCCAACATAATAATGATCTAGACCAACCCTCTCTGTGTAAAAAATAAGCAGATAAAGTCTTAAAAAAACTTCAATTCCATTTATCGCAAACTCTAATAATGAAAAACTTAAACTTTTTAATATCATTGGCTAGACCTAAATCTGATGCTTTCAAGTATTTTAAAAAATTGTGTGACGGACTTTATTCTAGCATTGTACTCTTTCTTCATGTCGAATACAACAGCTGAACACGAAAAACTTTTTGATGAAATTTGCAATAAATTAAATGAGCTTTCCCAAAGAGAAGATAATTTTGCCCCACAGTCTTCGAAGATTGAGAAGATGCAGACCCAAATAAAAAAATTTCATTCAGAATTACAAGATACACAGGACGAATTCAGATTGAAAATTAAATCCCTTGAAAATGTGCAGGTTTCAAGTTCTGAAATTAACCAACAGTTTAAGATTTTAACTGAGCAGCTGAATGCTGAGAGAACAATAAATACTAAGCTCAATGCTGACTTAGTGAAGGCACATGAAATTTCCCTTCAGTTACAACTTGAATCACAGGGGTTGAAATCACGAGCAACTCAAATCCAAAATGAAGAAAAAAAATATTCTCAAAGTTTACAAGAAAAAGTGAAACAACTGCAAAGAGACCTTGAACTATCTTTTGCTTTGAAAGAAGAAATTTCTATTGAGTTAGCGAAAGCAAAAAACCAATTTCAAATAGAAAAATCAGACTGGATAAAAGAAAAGGAAAGCTTTAAATCCTCTTTAGAAGAATGGACCAACAAACTAACTGAAAAAGATTCGCAAATTTCAGAACTTAATTTGCAGATCGAGTCGATGTCCCAATCTCTTAATGAAATTGAACTCGCATCCATCAACCAAAATGAAGCTATGAAGAATCTGATGACTGTCGCTGAAAATAAAATTGTTGAATTAAAGCTAGCTTATGATAAAAAGAGCATGGAATGTCAGGACTACTACCAACACCTACAACAATCAATGACCCAGCAAAGTTTATTAAAACAAGAAAACCACAATCTCAAAGAATACATAAATAAAGTTAATATATTTATACAACAACAGCAAGCTCAGCATCAACAATTACAACCCCAACAAAATTCGCAAGCCGCGCCGAGCCCACTGTAGCTGGTTTTTTACAAGACATGAAGTAACATTTTTAAATAATACCCCTCTGGAAACGAAAGCAAAAAAGGGTGATCTGGTGCATGCCCACCTTGGGCGACACATTTAGCCTTTATATAGGTTTTAGTAAAGGCCTTCTGCAAGCAAATCCTAAAATCTTCCATTGATAACAATCCAGAACAAGAACAAGAAACTAAAAGTCCACGCTCTTTGAGAAACGGAATCACTTTAGAATTTAATTTTTGATAGGCGTGCTTTCCGGTTGGAAGGCTTTTTTTATTTTTCACGAATGCGGGTGGATCGACAATAATCAAATCAAATTCATTTTTATTAAAATCAAAATCTTTCTCCAAAACATCCATTACTAATACAGAATGTTTTATACCATATCTTTCTAAATTAGTTTTTGCCTTATCAACAGCATCCTGAGAAATGTCTACCAAAACAAATTCCGCGTCAACGTTTAGATCCTTAAGAATTAGTCCCATGTAAACAGACCATTGCCCCAGGTAACAACAAACATCTAGGACTTTAATTTTTTGGGGTTTATGAAAATCTAAATAATTTTTAAATAATTCTGCTGTTCTCAGTAAATTATAACTTTGGTCAAGAAAAAAACCTGTCTTTTGTCCTTCATTCAAATTCGTCGAAATTAAAAATTTTTTTTCTAAAAAGAAATGATCTAAAACTATCTGACAATCTTTGAGATTAATACCTTGAACTTCCTTTAAAACTTGCGGAACCGTCACCATCAAGCCTTCTTTTTCTCTTATTTTAGAGTCATTTCTGACTATGATCCCCGTTTTCTCCCAGGAAATATTTGAAATTTTATGTTCAATGGATAACTTAACAAGTTCTTCTACAAAACCCATCACATCCGTTAATAGGTGATTCATCCCCATGGTGAGAATTTGTAATGTAAAAACTTGAGAATCTGAAACTTGAAAGTAATCAACTATTAAACCTGGCAGGTAATCATTTTCACTAAAACATATTCTACAGCTAGAATGATACCCTAATGCTTTTCTTTCTTTCCAACAATTAAAGACTTTTGCTTCAATGAATTTTTGTTTTGATTCAATGAACTCTCTGGAATCAAAGGTAAGAGCTCGGTAAAAAATTTGTGATTTAAGATTTACATAACCTCTTGAAATAAATTGATTCTTTGAGTCTCTTACTTCAATTATTTGATTTGAAGAAATACTATCAGGAATTTTTTCAAAATCATCAATAAAACCCCACGGATGATACTGTTTATATCTATATTCATTGTTTGCTTTTAGTTTTAAACTTATCATTTATTTAGATCTTCTTTTCGCAGCTAAAATAAGTGTATTTTCTAGTAAACAAGCAATCGTCATGGGACCAACACCACCTGGAACAGGAGTAATCGCTCTTACCTTTTTTGCGACTGATGAAAACTCAACGTCTCCACAAAGCTTACCTGTGCCAGTACCATGAATGCCCACATCTATAACCACCGCATTTGAATTAAAATACTCTCCAGTTAAAAACTCAGGCTTTCCAGCTGCTGCGATAATGATATCATTGGCTAAAGTGAATTCTTTCAAATTCTTCGTCCCACTATGAGCCACAGTCACAGTTGCATTTTCATTTAACAACAAGGCCGCCATCGGTTTTCCAACAATCTGACTTCGTCCAATAACCAGTGCTTTTTGACCGGCAATAGGAATTTGATAATACTTTAAGATTTTAATAACACCATTAGGTGTGCAAGGCTTTACATGATCAAGCCCGGACCATAAATAGCCGGTTGAAATATAGGTCATTCCATCGGCATCTTTTTCAGGTGAAATGGTACGAAAAACCATCTGGCTTGATAAACTTTTTGGTAACGGTAATTGTACCAAAATACCGTCTATTTTTGGATCCTCATTCAGTTTTTCAATTTGATGTAAAAACTCAGACTCAGTGAGCTGGGAGGACAACTGAAGAATCTCGGAATTAATACCGACTTTCTGACAAGCAATATGTTTATTTTTTACATAGACTTGACTGGCTTTGTCTTCTCCGACAATAACCACTTTTAATAGGGGAGCTTCTCCATATTGTTCTTTAAACTGCTGCACTTTGTTTTTTAATTCGTTTTTAAGATCTTCTGCCACCCTTTTTCCATCTAATAGAATCATATAGCCCCTAATTCGAATAATAACATTGACCAAAGCCCCACTTTTCATTAATTTAGCGTCATCTATAGCGTTTTTACAAACAGAAAATGGCTAACTTGGGGGATTCAAAAATGGCTGATAAAGTAAAATTATCAAAAGATGGAAGCTCTATAGATTTTGTTCAATCTGAAAGTATCCCTACATCCCTGAAGAAATTTAGACAAAGCCCAGAAATTGAAGCCTTTTATCGATTTATTTTTGAAAATGACTTACAGAAAGAGGCCTACGAAATTTTAGATCGTATTATTGTCCAACGAAAAGCAAAAAAATCTCAAGACAAAAAACTCCAGGCAGCTGAAGACAAGAAGGACCTCAAGAAAAAGAAATAGTTCATTTTCCGAATTTTACTCTCCATCCGGATATCCATGCTGTATGAACTCATACCCTATAATGGCTCCATTATTTCAACGTGAATGAAACAAATATCGTTTGATTGATATTTTTATTCACTTCGAAAAGTTAGGAGCCTATCATGGTACATCTTTCACTAAATAAACGTGGCCAAGGTCTTGTGGAATATTTAATTATTCTATCTTTAGTCGCTGTCGGCACTATAGGAATTATTAAGGTTATAAGTCAGAATATAAGGGTTCATTATTCGCATGTCGCAGAATCCTTAGGATCTTCAGTTCAGGGAGAGCGTCCTAAAAAAGGTATTGTCACGAAATCAATGCATGAAGAAAAGGACTTTAATAACTTTTGGCAAGGAAATCAATGATGAATCAGAAGGGGCAAACTCTTGTTGAAACATTGTTGGTTTTGCCCTTGTTACTTTTGGTTTTTTCTAGTCTATTGATTATTTTTAGCCTTACATTTGCATTTTTCTATTCTCAATACCATCTTCATGAAGCCACATTCTGTGGACTTAGCTATCCAACAAATCATTGCCAAAAAATTCTTACAAAAAATATGACCCTATTAAACTTTGTTAAAACAAATTCAATTTCCATAGTTAAAACTCAAACTCAGGTCATTGGCAATATGACTGTTGAATTGAATGCAATTGATGAATTAAAGTCAATGCACTTTACTAAGACGATTGAGCTCGTTCAATGGAAGTAATGAAGGACCTTTGCCATAATAGACAGGGATGGGTATTGCTCAAGTTTATGATTCTCTTAGGCTTATTGGTGGCACTTATTTCTTACAGTTTGTCATTTCAACTTTTACTGAATCACGAGATGGTGATTGATAAAATTTGTAGGACTGAACAGCAGAAAATAATGAGTTTAGCTAAAGAAAGTATCGAAACAACTCTAAATTTTAATTCATTGTCTGAAAGTCTTTACACACTTCAAGAATCTCTGGCTCCATTTATTTGGATTCCAAAAATTGCCATTATCTATAAAAACCTTCTCTCTCTAAGAAGGAATTTAGAAAAAATTCAGATGTCATTTATTACAGCACAAAATTTGGTTTTAAAAAAGAATGCCTTTTTACTCTACTCAAACCTCAAAAAGGGATTTATGAAACTCAAGGAAAGTTATCGTTTACAATCAGATCTTCATTCACAAACGCTTCCTTTTTTAAATTTCAAATTGGCCATAAAGAAAAAAAAGAATATTATCTTTCCACCTTACGAACTAGTTAAAGATTTCACTTCAGAGCAAAAATTAAAATTTATAATTATAAGTCTCAGCAAAAACAAATTAGGCTCCATTCTATTCACTGATTATAAACAAAATAAATATTGCTGGGCCAGCTTAACCCCAACCCCAGAAAACAAACTTGAAATTCTTTATTTTAAAAAATCAATGTTTACAAACACCTGGTAAGTGCCCTAAGAATCCGAAATACGAAAATAATATTGGCTCTATTTCCTTGTTACTTTGGCTAAGAAAATGAATTTACTCGAGATATGAAATACTCAGAGCTTTCTCAATTTCCTTCACATAGCCAAAAAGGACAAATTCTGATTGAGGCCCTTTTTGTCGTTGGTTTCTGTGTTTTTTTAATTCTCATCGCCAATGAAAGTACAAAAAAATTCCATCACAATTACAAAAAAAATGAAACTTTTACCCAAAGAAATAAACAAAATCATGGAAAAACTCAATACTCAAATTATTAACAAGTATTTTTTAAAAGTACGGATCAATCAAAATAAAAAAGTGATCCTCTTTTTCTTATTAGGCCTAGTGATTATTCTTAGTGCTACTTTTTTCAATAAGGAAGATAAAAAGACAACCAATAAGTTTTTTTTAGATTCAACAATACCTGAAGGTTATGTTTTTGTTCCTGTATCCATACTAAACGGAGCATCCCTTTCCAGCATGATTGGGCAACATGGAGTTGTTGATCTTTACCTCACATTCAATGGCAAAAAAACAAAAAAAGTAGCATCTCGAGTAAAAATTATTCAAGCTACAAATGAAATCGACTCTTTCGCGGTGCTATTAAAAGAGGAACAAAGTCAAAACATCTTAACATATACAGAACCCTTTTTTGCGGTCATACAAAATCCAACGATTAAATCACAAAATGTCTTTCAACCAGGAAAAAATAGAATATCAATTCACTATCAAAATTAAAAAAAGGACTTCTTATGAACAAATTAACTTCACGATTATTTTACAGCGGAATTATTATAAGGACTCGTCTAGAAGTATCCCAATTTAAAAATTTTTTATATTTTTATTGCTTTATTTTTCCATGTTTTCTCTTTGGATCGGTTCTTATTCCAGCAAAAGACTCAAGCTACAAAGACTATGAATCTTATATTAAAAATTCAGAGTACCTTTCCTATACGCAATACCAGTTAATTCATATTCAAAAAGAACAATCGCAAATTCAACTAACTTTGGCTTCTTCAGAAAATTGGCTTAGATTGGATAGTCAATACTTAGAAGTGAATAAAGACATTCGTTCTCAACAATCAGAAAAACTTTTTAATGACGCTGAAAGAAAATTATTGTTTAATACCTTTGAGAAAAAATTATCACAAACATTAGACTCTCAAGCTCATAAATATTATTTGTCTCAATTGTGTTGGATCTTTTCGAATGATAACCAATTAAAACACGAATTCAATCAATTTGAAAAATACTGCCAGTACAAAAAAATTTACTTTAAGGACCTTTTAAAACATTTTCCTGAATACACAGTTCTTATTTCCGACGGAAATATCTTCAATCTTCAGAATGATCAGTATTTAAAATATAATGAGGTACCACAACACCTACTTTTTCTCTCTGACAAAAAACAAACTATCAAATTTTATGGTCAAATAAACGAACTTGCAAAATCCTCGTTAGATGTAAACAAATACCTTGTCACAGGAAACTGCAAGGCTTATGAGTCGTCTAAGCTCGAAGATTTGGATGGTTATGATATCTTTTTTAATCCAGAGTGCATACAAAATTTCAAACCTAAATCAATGTTCTCAAAAATAGGAACTTACTTTAAATCAAATAAATATGAAATCATTTCAGGAATAATTCTTTCTGCCCTTGTATATAACTATCTTAGTGATAAAAATATTAAGTTTGAATGAAACTAAATTTTTACTTTCTGATCCCTATTCAGTTTTTAGACGAGGTAATTTCCAAATTATCCCATCAACAAAAAAATGATGAATTTGAACTAACGACAATACCAAGGCGTAGGATATGTCTTGCGGTATATTTCCTTGTCCAAGCAAACGAGGAATTCCCTCAAATAACACGATTCCGCCAACGATGTTTATTATCATCCACTTTCCTTGAATTCTAAAATCAAAAGATACACCCTGTAGCACATAAGCTAAAAATAGATATTGCAAGGAATGTAGTCCAGGTACAAAAATATTAAAATTAACATCCGTCGTTGTACAAAAAAATACAGCTTGTGTTATAGGGATAATAACTATTATCAGAGGTAATGTAGTTTGCGATTTTTTCTTTTTTTGAATGAACCAAAACATAAACATAATATAGCAAAATGCCATCCATACCAAAGTATATTGCGAAAACCAAGATGGAAAAGAATGACCAGGAATTGTTACTCCCCAAAAAGATCTTTCAAAATTACTGCTATTTGAGGAGGCGAAAGAATAAATAAAGGATGAGAAGCAAGTAAAACCAATAATTCTTCGCTCCCAGGCTGTAATTGAAACTTGAGCTCTTTGTAAGTATAATAAAATGAGTCCTAAAGATTGACCACAAAAATGAAATGGTGACCAAATCATGAATAATTTTACTATAACAGTACCAAAACCATTTGGAGCTAGTAATCCAAACACAAGTAATAATACAATAACCCAAGGAAATACATAAGCAGTAACAGGAAATAACCTTGTTTGGGCTTTATCCGAATAAAGACGATACAATGTTGCTGAAAAATGTGGCCAATTAATCACCCAAGACAAAATGTAGGCTGTACTTGATAGTTTTGCATTAATTGAAGAATCAAAAAATAAGTACAATACTCCTGATAGCAAAAACGAAACCGAACATAGAAAAAAAATATCTACGTAGGAACTAATAAAATAAGGTGAATTAACCTCGTTCTTCAAAACGTCTGAATCCTATAAAAGAATATAAAACACAAAAAAACGATATTATTGTTTCAAAAGAACTCATCGGAAAACTTCTTAATAAAAAGAAACTTAAAATCATAAAGACTACCAATAATAAACCTAAAGAAACAGCGAATCTTGCCCATTTAATTTTGTTCTGCCCCATCAGTTGAAGTGAAATTGATAACAAAATAACTACTACACATAGGCCTAAATGCATCCATTTAAGCTTTTCCTCCATTTTCTTTTGAAAAACGAAACTACTCTCTTGAAATAATTGTACTTTAGGCTTAAATCTAATGGCTTCTTCACCTCGCAATACGTATGACTTTTGGACTACAACTTCTATTTCTGGACTTGTTCCATTTCTTGGAATCTTCAGAATTTCAGAGATAACATCCTGACCTTCCAAAAGTTTTCCAAATATAGTATAATTTCCATCAAGATGCGGAGCCGACCCAAGCAATATTGAAAAAGAGCTATGGGCACTATTTTTATCGTTATCCTCTCTGGCTGCCGATAAAACACCAGCTATGTGTTTCGCGTTTGATATCTCAAGAGGGAGTTTTGTAAATTCTTTTAGAACCTCATCTGGTAAAGATTTTTTACGATTATAGATGTCAGAAAACTGAATAACAAAACCAGGTTGAATCCTGAATGCAAATACAGATTCAAAGTAACCCCGCTCAGCAATTTTTCTAAATTGCTGAGCGTGTTTAGGGGCGATTTGATCGTTTAATTCAAAAACCAAATCACCGAAATTTGTTTCAAAAATAATTTTTTCCTCAATTTTATCCTCTCCTCTTGCATTTAGAAAACCAGAAGATAGAAAAAGAAAAAAAACTGAAACTAATACGTTTATATAAGAAAGATGAATTCTTCTAGTCATTTATACTTTTTTTACATATTCTGATTTTAAGTTCATAGCTCCAAATCCATCGATTTTACATGAAATATCGTGACCATCACCAGCATCCATCAGACGTATATTTTTAACTTTCGTGCCCACTTTAACAACTGAAGAAGATCCTTTTACTTTTAGATCTTTAACAATAGTTACGGTATCCCCATTCTGCAAAGCATTTCCATAAGCATCGCTTACTCCTTGAGGTTCTTCAATGGATTCCTCGCTCCTATTTACAGCACTATTCACAGTCTTATTTACAGCTTCATCTTGCTGGTTCCATTCATAGAAGCACTCTGGACAGGTCCAAATACTACCATCAAAATAGATATTTTCAGAATTACATTTAGGACAATAGGATACATTCTTCATATTATGAAGGGTACTTCAACTTGCATGGTGGAGCAAGTTTTGAAATAGACACTCTAAATTAAATTTTTGCATCAATTTAGCAATAATTATTGATCAAATCTATTTCGAAAAGTTACACTTCTATGGAGATTTTAGGAGAGTTTTATGTTGTATTTTATTTTTTTAAACCTGACGCTTTTTATTATGAGTGGCACCAGTGGTTGTATCTCTAGAAGTAAAAATAGCTCTTCTGATTCTAAGAAAGAACAACAAAAAATAGTTCGATCTAGCAAATCAGTTTCATCGCCAGATGAAGCCGAGGATGAAGACCAACCGAGCACTCCCCTATTACATGTCATAGGGGTCTATGAAGGAGCGGTCCCTACCGATGTTCCAAATGAAAAAGAAGTGATCGTCACAATCAGTGACAATAAACAACCTATCATATTATGTCTTATGGCTTACGACAGTACTCTTTGGACCTTGAATATAAAAAGTGGAGTTCGTATTCAAAAAATTATTTTAGCAGGTTATCATTCGCAGCGAATCAGAGGACTCATAACACCAAAAATTTTACAAGTTTATTCTCATGATTACTCTCCATGCAATGGCTGCTGGGATGGAAAAAAATATTTTTATTCTTATACAAAGCCTCCAGTCGAAATTACTGAGATCACCGGCTATGATGTCACTACTTTTCAAGGAAAATATTCGGGAAAAGAATTTTTTATCTTTCCAGGTATGACGGAGTGGAGAAACTAATAATGCAACACGTGGGGCATTTTGTACTCTTTTTTTAAGGCACAGTCCTTGCTTATTTAGGCCATCTATAGAAGTTGTTTCTATTTGACACCAGTTAAGAAAGGATTGTTTATGAAATTCAGAAAGATGATCATCGCAACACTCGTTGCGACTAGCAGTTTGGGAATTCAAGGTTGTACTGATTCTGAGGTAGGCTTAAGCGTTGGCGCTATCGTCGGCGGAGTTATCGGAAACCAGTTAGGTAAGAGTAGCGAAAGAGATCGCCGGTACGACAAGCACTACGACAATGGCTACAACAGAAGGTATGACGACCGATATTACCGTCACCCTCAACGTCCCCCCAGGTATTGTGATCGTTATCGTTGCTATGCTCCGATGAGCAAGGAAGTTGAGTTGCAATCTGATTCGGCTGATTCTTTAGGTTCTTCAGATTCTTCAAATGCAACTGAATCTTCACTCGCCTTCGATAAGAGTCGTCTAGATAATCCCGTGCTCCTCGTTTCAGAAAAATATCAAATACCAGAAAGGTCAGCTGAGCTTATTGTGAGTGCACTCTTTAAAGCCCAAAATAAGGATTATACAGAGCTCAGTGATCTTGGCATTGATGCAGATGATTTTGAGTTAATTTATAAAAATGAAAACCCCTCTTATAAAGCTCTCATGACGATGAGTCAGAAGCTAGGGTTGGATGCTGGAGAAACCAATGAATTGATCCAAAATATGAAGGCTGACATTCAAGCAGAAAGACAAAGATTAAATTTGTAATGAAAATTATTTATAAAAGTGTTAGTAGGGGGGCTTCGCAGGGGTTGAGTTTATGACTCAAATCGTGGCCGAAAGAAGGAGACGACTGAGACTTAAAATTCAAAGCCCCTCTGGACGAGTGACAAAGAATGGCACTTTTTATTGATACTTAGGTGGTTCCCCGTTTTTGAGTGGGTTCCGATTTTCTGATTCAATATTCAGACAGTTCTTTTAACTACTTGAAATGACATTCTTATCGGAAATTCTTGATTAGCTGCTCTAATTTGTGCAGTTTTATTTATACTGTTTTATTTATCCCATTTACAACTCCAAACTAACCCTTTCAAGTAACAAAAAACAGGAGTATACTGTTGGTACTTTATCTAAAAGGAGTTATTCAATGAAACAAATTCTACCTCTTCTTAAACTTGTAAATACTTCGCCTGAATGGGAGGGTTTCTCTGCCGGTGATTGGCGTTCTGAAATTAATGTTCAAGATTTCATTTCTAAAAATGTGTCGCCATACCTGGGTAATGACCAATTTCTATGTCGAGCCTCAGATAAAACTGAGAAATTGTGGAAGCAAGTCAAAGAATTAATGCTTGAAGAAATTAAAAAAGGAGTTCTGGATGCCGATACAGAAGTTGTCTCTAGCATTGTTTCCCACGCTCCTGGATATATAAATAAAGACTTAGAAAAAATTGTGGGACTCCAAACAGAAAAACCTTTAAAGAGAGCCTTAATGCCTAATGGTGGTTATCGCATGGCGATGAGTGCTCTTGAAGCTTATGGTTATAAGATGGCTCCAGCCACAGAGGAAATTTTTAGCAAACATCGTAAAACTCACAACGAGGGAGTCTTCGATGTTTACACCAAAGAAATGAAGGACGCTCGCAAATCAGGAATTATCACTGGTCTCCCTGATGCTTACGGGCGTGGACGAATCATTGGTGACTACCGCCGCGTAGCTCTTTATGGAATTGATTTATTACTCCAAGCCAGATCTGAAGAAAAATTGCAATTAGAATACCGAAATATGGATGAGGACACTATCCGACTTCGAGAAGAACTTTCTGAACAAATGCGTGCCCTTCAAGAATTGAAAGCAATGGCAAAGAGTTATGGGTTTGATCTTGGACGTCCTGCCTCAACAGCAACAGAAGCGGTTCAATGGACTTATTTTGCATATCTAGGAGCTACCAAAGAACAAAATGGTGCCGCCATGTCTTTGGGCAGAGTCTCTTCCTTTTTAGATATCTATATTGAACGAGATTTAAGGAATGCAAAATTAACAGAGTATGAGGCTCAAGAAATAATGGATCAATTCGTAATGAAATTACGAATGATCCGTTTTGCTAGAACACCAGAATATAATGACCTTTTTTCAGGAGATCCTAATTGGGTTACCGAGTGTGTGGGTGGAATGGCTTTAAATGGAACTACTCTTGTCACTAAAAATAGTTTTCGCGTTTTACAAACATTATATAATTTAGGTCCAGCTCCGGAGCCTAACTTGACAGTGTTATGGTCTGAGAGTCTGCCCAAGGGCTTTAAAGAATTTTGCGCGAAGGTATCCATCGATACAAGTTCCGTGCAATATGAAAGTGATGATTTAATGCGCCCTATGTACGGCACAGACTATGCGATAGCTTGTTGTGTCTCTGCTATGAAGGTTGGAAAACAAATGCAATTTTTTGGAGCCCGCGCCAATATGGCTAAATGCTTACTTTATTCCATAAACGGAGGAAAGGATGAAGTGAGCGGTGAACAAGTCGGACCCTTGTTACCAAGCATTACTGATGAGGTTTTGAGTTTTGATACCGTCATGGAACGCTATGATGTCATGATGGATTGGTTAGCTAATTTGTATGTAAACACGTTGAATGTAATTCATTACATGCACGATAAGTATTGCTATGAAAGATTGGAAATGGCTTTACATGAAAGAGATATCGAAAGAAAGTTGGCTACTGGAATTGCTGGTTTGTCCGTGGTTGCTGATTCTCTATCGGCCATTCGCTACGCTAAAGTTTATCCTATTCGAAACGCCCAAGGTCTTGTGACTGATTTTAAAACCGAAGGAGAGTTTCCTAAATATGGAAATAATGACGAGCGGGTAGATCTTATTGCGAAGGGTTTAGTTAAAAAATTCAATGACAAATTATTACAACAAAAAACTTATCGAAATTCTAATATTACCATGTCTGTGTTAACGATCACCTCCAACGTCGTTTATGGTAAGAAAACAGGCAGCACCCCAGATGGAAGAAAAAAAGGTGAAGCCTTTGCTCCGGGAGCAAACCCCATGCATGGTCGTGACACCCACGGCGCCCTAGCATCTATGGCATCAGTAGCACAGTTACCTTATGCTTCGGCTCAAGATGGAATCTCGAATACTTTCTCCGTCGTACCTACTGCCCTTGGGAGAAATAAAGCGGATCAAGTGGATAATTTAACAAATATTTTAGACGGGTATTTCAAACAAGGAGGACATCATATCAATGTGAATGTTCTTAATAGAGAAACCCTTCTTGAGGCCATGGATCACCCAGAAAAACATCCTCAGTTAACCATTCGTGTTTCAGGTTACGCCGTAAACTTTGTAAAATTGACTCGCGAACAGCAATTGGAGGTTATCAACAGAACTTTTCATCAATACATGTAATTTGTAAAAGTGCTGATGAAGTTCTTTTGATATGAGGACGTTATTTTGAAAACTCAAGGTCGAATTCATTCTTACGAAGTTGGCAGCGCGGTTGATGGACCGGGATTGCGTTTTGTTATCTTTACTCAAGGCTGTCCACTTCGCTGTCTTTATTGTCATAATCCAGATACTCGGAATCCCAACGGTGGAAAAGAAACGACAGTTGATGAGCTGATGCATGAAATTGAAAAGTACCATGCTTATACGGACCATGGCCATGGCGGCGTTACTATTAGTGGGGGAGAGCCTTTGCTTCAACCAGAATTTGTTTCTTCTCTGTTAAGAGAATGCCAAGCCAAAGGATTTCACACAGCACTAGACACTTCTGGCTTTGCATCCCATGCGGCAATGGATTTAGTGCTTCCATATGTAAATCTAATTCTGCTTGATATTAAATCATGGAAACGTGAACTTTATGAGAAGCTTACTCATGTTCAATTGGAGCCAACATTAGAATTTGCAAGAGTTGCAAGTGAAAGAGATATTCCCATCTGGTTACGTTTCGTTCTTGTTCCTGAACTTACAGACGATTCAGAAAATATCGAAGGAGTTGCCAAATTTGCGGCAACTCTTAAAACTGTTAAACGAGTAGAGATTTTGCCCTTTCACAAACTAGGTGAATACAAGTGGGAAGAGCTTGGTCTTGAGTATTCCTTAAAAAAAACAGTGCCACCTGCTCCAGAAAAAGTAGCCATGGCACAATCTATTTTTAAAGAACACCTAACTTGTCCTGTTTATTAAAAATAACTAATAATTAAAATCTAGTAAATACCGATGTGTTTACAAGCTTTTCGTTTAAGTATAAATTAGCTACAAAAGTATTATTCGAATTTTCCCCACAGATCTAAATCACGCAGCCTTATTATTTTGTTCTTTTAGTATTTTATAATCATCAGCATTAAGAGCCAATTTTAAATCTAAAATAAGAGTTAATGCTTTCTCACTTCGAGCCACTCCCTGAATAAATTCTGTTTTGACATTAGATTCAACATCAGGAGTTCTGCTGATATCTTTTCCGTCAATAGCAACAACACTATCAACTGAATCCACGATGACCCCCAAAGATAAGGGAGCAAAGTCCAGAATAATAAACGTCGTTTCTGAATGCGCCTCTGGTTTTCCCAGCTTAAGCTTTAATCTTAAATCAATAACAGAAATTACTTGCCCACGTAAATTCATAATTCCTTTAAAATGAGGAGGGGCTTGGGGAATCGCCGTTGTTTCCACAGTCCCTAAAACTTCTTTAACTTGAAGCAATGGGATGGCGAATTTTTCTTTACCCAAAGTAAAACAAAGATAACGACCGCCTAATTCGTTTTGATTTTCTTGATTTGAGGAAACATCGTTCATATTCATGCCTTTCTCTTAAATTATCGATCTGAATAATTTTCAATTACAAATACACACCCAGATCGGCAATATTTTAGAATTCTAAAGGCCTTAATTTTTGATTTGCTATTTCATCTAAAGCCTATAGCCGTCACAATGAATTGCCGAAAGTCTCATTTTGACGCACTTGAACTATTAGATTCATTTAAATGGCGTTTTATTTAGAACTCAACTATTGCAAACTAGGCCATCGGAGCTATTGCTCTCTATTCTCTTTTAGGCTACAAGTTGACTATATAATTAAAGCAGAGAAAGCCGCAAAACTAAAGAGAGCCGACGATGAACCTATCTAAAAAATCTTATACTCCCAAGCCAACCTGGCTTAAAGTCCGAGCCCCCAGTGGCGAGAATTATTCCCGCATCAAAGACATGTTAGGGGAATTAAAATTAGCCACCGTCTGCCAAGAAGCCAAATGTCCAAATATGGGTGAATGTTGGAGTGGCGGCACAGCTACATTTATGCTCATGGGAGAAGTCTGTACCCGAGGTTGCCGGTTTTGCCATATTAAAACTGGAAATCCCAAAGGTGCCATAGATCCTTTTGAACCGGAAAAAGTAGCCTATTCCATCTCTCAAATGGATTTAGAGTATGTAGTCATTACCAGTGTCGATCGTGATGATCTAGAAGACCAAGGCGCTGGTCATTTTGCACGAACTGTTTCGACCATTAAAAAACTTTCTCCAAATCTGATTGTTGAAATTCTAACTCCCGATTTTCGCGGAGATCAAAAATTAATCGAAGTGATTGTTAACTCCAAACCTGATGTCTTTGCTCATAATGTTGAAACCGTAGAAAGACTCACTCCAGGAGTTCGCGATCCTCGAGCTCATTACTGGCAATCTCTTAAAGTTTTGGAGCATGTAAAGACTCTTGATCGTAAAATGTATACCAAATCCTCTATCATGTTGGGGTTAGGTGAAACAGATGAAGAGCTTTTATCAACCCTAAAGGATCTTCGCGGTGTTGGCTGCGATGTCGTGACCTTTGGTCAGTACTTGCAACCTACAGAAAGACATCTGAAAGTGGAACAATTTGTCACTCCAGAAAAATTTAAAGAATGGCAAAACATTGCTGAAACTATGGGCTTTTTGTACGTAGCTTCTGGCCCCTTGGTGAGAAGTTCTTACCGAGCTGGCGAATTTTTCATGAAGGGAATTATTGAAAAACAGAAAAAAGAAATGGAAAATTCTGCTAACCCGGGTTAGTACGTTAGCTTTATTTTTTAATTGGAAGATTTGAATTATTGAAAAAGGAGAATTCAATGGCTTATGATTTGAGATTGCCGGAACTTGGAGAAGGAGTTACCGAAGGTGAATTGATCAAGTGGTTAGTTAAAATAGGGGATCTCGTTAAGCCCGACCAAAGTGTGGCAGAAATCATGACCGACAAGGCTACCGTGGAGGTTCCTTCTTCCAAAGCTGGAGTTGTAAAAGATCTTAAATTCAAAGCTGGAGATGTTGTTAAAGTGGAAACGGTTCTCTTAGTATTAGATGAACAAAATGTTTCAGCAACAGCTTCGACACCCGCAGTGACGACGACACTCACCAGCACTTCCAAAACAGCACCTCAAACCTCTTCTTCAAGTACAGGAACAACGACTAGTATGGGAACGACGGCCTATTCTGTAAAACTCCCTGAACTCGGCGAAGGAGTGAACGAGGGTGAGCTCATTAAATGGCTCGTAAAAGTAGGAGATACGATCAAACCTGATCAAGGCATAGCAGAAATGATGACCGATAAGGCAACTGTCGAAATCCCCTCTCCTAAAGGAGGAGTGATCACTGAATTGAAATTTAAAGCTGGAGATGTTGTAAAAGTTGATTCTCACTTAGCCACGATTCAAATTTCTGATGGTTCAAATTCTGTAACCTCCACAAAGATAACGGAAACTCCGACAGCACCTTTAGTCATGGCTTCATCTTCCACTGCTGCGTCTTTTACTTCTGCAGCTTCGGTATCAAATGCTTCCAAGATATTCCCCCCAGTGATGGATTCTAAAGTGCTTGCCACTCCTTCTACCAGAAGATTGGCCCGAGAATTACAGGTGGACATCAATACCCTTTCTGGTACGGGATTAGCTGGTCGAGTGACACGTGAAGATGTGATGAAAACCACGGAATCAGTAAGTACAAAAAGTCGGACGGAACCAGCAGCTCTAAGCCTTCCAAAACCTGGTTACTCTTCAACAAGAGCCAATGAAGAAGAGCGAATTCCTCTTAAGGGAATTAGAAAAAAAATTGCTGAAAATTTACAAATGGCCAAACACATTATCCCTCACTTTACTTTAATGGACGAAGCCGACGTCACTGAGCTTGTTAACTGGAGAGAGTCCTTAAAAGAGGCCGCAGAAAAAGCCGGTACTAAAATCACCTATTTACCATTTGTCATGAAAGCATTGATCGCAACAATACGCGAATTCCCTATGTTTAATGCTTCCATTGATGATGAAAAACAGGAAATTATTTATAAAAAATATTTCAATCTTGGATTTGCTGCTGACACACCCAATGGACTCGTTGTTCCCGTAATTAAGAATGCAGACCAAAAAAGCCTTTTAGAACTTTCAAAAGAAATTTTAGAACTTTCAAAGAAGGCCAGAGATGGAAAGCTAAAACCTGACGAAATGAAAGGTGCCACAATCACCATTACCAATATCGGATCTGTTGGGGGCACCTATGCAACTCCCATTATCAATCATCCCGAAGTCGCTATCCTCGGAATGTACAAAATCCAAGATCGTCTTTACCTTGATTCAACGGGAGCCGTAAAAAATCAAAAAATCATGAATTACACGATTACCGCTGACCATCGATTAATAGATGGGGCCGTAGCCGCTCGATTTTTGAAATCATTCTTGGCTCGAATTCAAAAACCATCCATTTTGATGCTGGACATGCAATAGCTTTAACTTATTTAGAAAAAAAGGAACTTAGTATGCAAAAATTTGATGTTGTCGTTGTTGGAAGTGGACCTGGCGGTTATGTAGCTGCTATTAAATGCGCCCAACTGGGACTCCAGACGGCAATTATTGAGAAAGAAGCTCTCGGTGGCGTTTGTTTGAATGTTGGATGTATTCCATCCAAGGCAATGATCACGGCAGCCCACTGGTTGGATAAAATGGAAAATGACTTTCCAAAAATGGGATTTGAGATTTCCAAACCAAAGATTGACTACAAAAAGCTGCTTGCTTGGAAACAAAGCGTTTGTGAACGTATGTCCATGGGAGTCAACCAGCTTTTGAAAGGGAACAAAGTGACTATCTTTAATGGTGAAGGTCAGTTTGTAAGCCCAACTCAGATCAAAGTCATTCCTTCAAAAAACTCTTCAACATCTAAATCGTCTGAGGAAGTTCTAGAGGCTAAAAATTTTATTTTAGCCCTTGGCTCTCGTCCTATTCAGATTCCAGGTTTTGAATTTGATGAAAAAAATATTATTTCTTCTACAGGGGCCTTAGATTTAGATCACCCTCCTAAAAGAGTAGTTACCATTGGTGGAGGTTATATAGGTTTAGAGATTTCAAGCTATCTAAAAAAGTTTGGCACTGAGGTGACCGTTGTTGAAGCCCAGGGAAGTCTTTTGGCTGGTGTCGTTGATCCAGAATGTGCTCAGGTAGTTTCTAAAAGATTACAAAAAAAAGGTGTTAACCTGCTATTCAATGCCAAAGCAAAATCGCAGAAAAAAGTAGGAAATGACTATGAAGTGATTGTTGAGATAGATGGTAAAAACCAGGTTTTAAAAGCAGATAAGATCTTGGTCACTGTTGGTAGAAGACCCAATGGAGATCAGCCTCATCTGAAAAATCTAGGAATACAAATCGACGAGCGTGGTTTTGTAAAAGTAGATGCTCAACGAAGGACGAACCTTAAACATATCTTCGCAATTGGTGATCTTTGTGGCCAACCTATGCTGGCCCATAAGGCCAGTTACGAAGGAGTCATGGTTGCTGAAATTATCAAAGGTAGTCCGCGTGCCTATGATGTTAAAACAGTTCCAGCCGTTGTTTTCACTGATCCGGAAATTTCTTCTGCCGGCTTAACTGAAAGCGAAGCCATCCAAAAGGGATACAAAAATTTAAAAATAGGAAAATTTCCATTTGCCGCTAATGGAAGAGCTGTTTCCATGCTTGAAACCGATGGGTTTGTTAAAATGATTGCTAGTGAAAGCGATATCTTGCTTGGAGTTCATATTGTTGGCCCCGAGGCTTCGAATTTAATTTCTGAAGCCGCTTTAGCTATTGAAATGGGGGCAAGAATGCAAGATCTTTCACTGACTATACATCCTCACCCTACCTTGGGAGAAACGATGATGGAGGCCGCTGAAGCTACATTGGGCCATGCTATCCATATAATCCAAAAGCCCTTGCATCGAGAACCTACTCGTTTTCAACATGAGTCAAATAGGCCTTAAGAATGTCCCTACGGGCTACAATCCCAATAGGCCTTTTTCTGCTATCGATGACTAAAACACGGCGGATTTGATTCTCTAAAAAAAGCTTGAATAGTTCTGCAAAGGATTTGTCCTTTGTTATCGTAATTAATTTTGATATCTTTGGCAATTTTTCAACACAATGAGCTAGCTTGGTATCCACGTTTTCAAGAACCCCTAGTCTCATTAAATCCATTTCACTGACAACACTTACAAGTTCGCCATCTTGTCTTACTAAAGGAGCTCCACTCATTTTATTCTCAATGAGAAATGTGATAGCTTCTCTGATTGTCATAACGGTATTGAGTGAACTCACCGGTGATGTCATTATATCTTTCACCGTTGTTTTATTTATCGAGACTCTCCCTTTCATTCTCTTCCCCTTTCACATTAAAAACTGTCTAGAATTTTATCAAACCTATAGCTTTTACCCCATCCTCAAATATTTTCCATTTAATATAAAAATTCGGCTATATTTATTTCGTCATCATACTTCATCACTAATCTTGAAGTAAGGAGTTTCAGATGAATAAATTAGTTTTAGTTTTATTTTTAATTTCAGGAATAACTATTTCATGTCAAAAAAGTGATTCAAATTCTAATACTCCTGCACCCGTTGTTGTTGCTCCTCACCAATACAATTACAACAACGGTGTTTGCTATGATTATACGATGAATGTAACTGCCGATCCGAGTTTCTGTCCACAACCAAATCCAGCAACAAATCCTATAAACAATCCCAATTACTATAATAATGGTATGTATAATCCCAATGGGATGTATAACAGCTTCTATTATTCTAATGGTCGATGGTTAAACGGTAACTGCGTTAATACAGCTGGGCAAAACATTGATCAGTATTATTGTTTAAACCAGACTTACCCAGGGCAATGTCAAGGTCTGTACATTCAGTATTATGAATATGGACTTTATACTACCTTTCAATGTTTAGCCGCTTTATGCAAAGGAAAAACCCTCATAGAATACGCCACTGGTAAACAGGTTGTTTGCCAGTAATTAAAGTATGGCTTAAAAATTCCGTCTTTAGATTTAATGAGTTTCCATTTTTTAGAATATGTTATTTAATTGCTTCGATATATGAAATATCGCCCTTTCATTTGTAGATTTAACGACAAAAAACCTCAAACTACTGACTTTAATTATTACATCAATTGTGACAATTTACTAAACTGAAATAATATCAAGAATTCATATTCTTATGAATTTTTTCACATTCAGCTCAAGCCAAAATTGCAGGTATTTTCAAAGCGTTAGATCGATGTGGCAACTCATATTATTCATGAAACACCTTCAAGCATAGAATAATGGCCTTGTTTTTGATTGTACTAGTCTTGAGTAAAGAGATTTCACAAGCATGAAGCAGAAAAAGGATGCAAAAATGAATTTCAATAAGCTTTTCCGACAAATGACTGCACAATACATTTTTTTTGAAAAAGTTGAAACATTTACCATCCTAGTATTATTTCTTTTAACTATTGCTCCAAGTGAAGCGATCTTTGCTAATTCGTGCGCGACTTTTTACAATTTGACTATTTCAAAAGATGTCTCTCTGGTTAAACCAAGCGAACTTCAAAAACCCTTGAAGGAGTTGATCCAACTTTAACAGTTGGATTAGGTGATGAAGACATTTATACAAGGATTAGAGCGCTCAAAGATTTCTTTAATAATAATCTTCGACGGATAACGGATAGCAATGTTAATAGAGTAATTGAAAGATTGAACAAAATCATTGATTCCATGGATGAGAAATCCACTCCAGGAATGGCTCAAACTTTAGATAGAACTCAAACGGAAGAGGTATCCTTGTTGATGGACATGATTTCTTATCAACCTAAAGCTGATGCTGTTAGAGTCTTATTAAGGTTTCGCTCAGATTATGCCCTTCATGCAATTGCAAAAAATGACTTAACTCCAGAACTTGCGAAATCGATTTTCGATTTTGATCCATCAAAAATTCCAACTGAATTTCTAAAGATCGAACTCAATACTACTTATTATGCACCACCGCAAAAATATTATCCTAATACACAAATTATGAGTAAAGAAATACGTATACGTGCTTTTGGAGCGAAGCTGCTACGGGAGTACGTTCGTCAGAAAAAAGATCAAATGGATTTGGAAAGAAAACTACCTTTGATTGATCTATTATTCGAAAAAGGGATTGGGCATCGTACGCTTGGTAAAAACCACAAAGAAACCCAGTTTTTTGCAGCTGAAGCTATTCTATATATGTTGGGTAACAACAAACTATCTGATCCAACAGGATACTGGAATAAAAAGCAAGCAGACATTGAGTTTATCTATAGATCTAATTTAAGAGACTACTTTGGTAGATACCATCCAAAAATGAGTAGAGAAAACGAATCACTTCCCGATTTTGAATTAATCAAACTTTTATACAATGTTGGAATAAACGGTCCTAGGATGAATTCATTTGATGAACAAACTAAGGTATTCGCTGCAGGATGGATTCTAAAGATATTAAATGGGCTTAAAATCACAAGCCCTCCAAATATGCAAAGAGACATTGAAGATATTTATAATAAAAAGGAAAATGCAAGTTACCGCGAATGGCTTGAGGCTCAACAACGATTTGAAGCTCGACAACGAGAAAAACAACTCTAAACTTCTGATTTTCTTGGTGCGCATAATTTAAGGAATAAAATTAATAATTAAAATCGAACTTCTACAAATTATTCAAGCCCAACAGTTGATTTCAGTCATTCGAAATTAAAAATTGAGACGTTTACTTTGCATTTAAAACTTGAATTTCTTTAAACGTTCTACTAGATCACTGGCCAATAGTGATTGGAAGTTGTTTCCGTCTTGAATCCACCTATCAGCAAGACTTCCGTGAATATAGGCTCCTAAACAAGTTGCTTTCTCAAGTGAAAGACCTTGTGCTAAATAGGATCCAATGATTCCTGATAACACATCTCCCGTTCCAGCTTTAGATAGGGCTTTGTTTCCGCTAGAAATAATATAAAATTTTTTCTGATCATAAATGAGAGTCTTCGGACCCTTTAATAACAGGGTGGCTTTAGCAAATTTTTTAGCAAATTCTTTACAAGCAGAAATTCTTTCATTTTCAATCTCTCTTGCTGACCTTCCAATGAGTCTTGAAAGCTCTCCCGCATGAGGTGTCACAATGCAATTTTCATGAAGTTCTATTCCGTATTTGGCGACAAAATTCAAGCCTTCCGCATCAATGAGAATTTTCATTTTCAATTTTAATAACTTTTCAAGCAATTCTTGATTCAAGAAACTGTGCTCTAATCCAGGTCCAAATAAAAACCCTGAAAATTTTTTCTTCAATTCTTCAGCTGATAACTTTAACAATTCCTGTTTAGAAATGAATAAAAAATCAGGAAGCAATTCCTTTACATTTTTTAAGTTTTTTAGCAAATCTTCTTCCAATGCTAGCGTGACATAACCAACACCAGACCTGGACGCCGCTTCAGAAGCTAACCTTAAGGCTCCAGGCATTTTTTCAGATCCGGCAACTACTAACAGGTGCCCATATTTTGATTTGTTTCCTAATGGGCTTTTTTGGGGCATAAGGAGCTTTGCTTCTTTTTTTTGAATCAATCTAAAATTAACGGCCACTTTTATAATCAGCTCTTTTGGAAATCCAATTGAAATTTTAATAATTTTTCCTGTACGAGAAGGTCCATAATTCAAAAAAGAGCCCACTTTTGGATACTCACAAGCAAAGGTATAATCAGCTTTCACGGCCGTTCCAAATTCATTTCCAGTATTTGCATCTAGTCCAGAAGAAATATCTAAGGAAATAATTTGAAATATTTTTTTTTTTGAGTTTAGTCTCTCAATGATCTTAATGGTTTCATAATTTAAGTTTCGATTCAAACCAACCCCAAAAATAGCATCGATAACCAACATTGGGAGCACCCATTGTTTTTCTAAAAAATCAGGTAGCTTAGAAAACTCATGATATCTATAAATTTTAATAGGCAGAAAAGGGTATTTATTAGCGATTAACCTTGAAAGACAAAGACCATCCTCGCCATTGTTTCCTGGACCAATGAGAAAAATCATACCTTCTGCTGTCCCTAGGGGCGTTCGAATCTTATCTTTTGCAAATTCAAAAAGACTTTCTAATTTAAGAAGCATCCCGGATGCTGCATTATGAATTAATTTTTCAATAGAGATATCAAACTGTGTACTAGCTAACTTGTCTAAAAGCAGGGATTCTTCTCTATTTAACAATCTCATAATAAATTGAAGTCATATTATCTAGACGTTGGAAGCCACCATCACAACAGCTTCACCCTTAACACAGACTTCTCCTTTTTGATTTCTAGCAATAGTTTCAACGGAGGCAATTCCTTTTTCTTTTCTCATTCCTGTGACATGCATTTCGATAGTGAGGGTGTCATTAATAAATACCGGAGATAAAAATTTCATCGTTTGGCTCAAATAAATTCCACCTTGCCCCATGTTTTCATTCAAAGCTCTTGAAAATAATGCTCCTGCAATCATTCCATGGGCAATACGTTGTCCAAATCGAGTTGTTTTTGCATAGGCCTCATCAAAGTGAATCGGATTAAAATCGCCACTCATCTCGGCAAATTGGTGAACCATTTTATCAGTAACCTGAACCGTAATCGAACACTTGTAACCCGTATCAAATTTAATATTTGCAGCCATCATAAACTCAACTCCATCTCTTAACTCCCTCATCTATTACTTTTATCAGTAATAACCTTATAAAATATTAGCTGCCAATTCTGCCAACTCGGACCGTTCGCCCTTTGTTAAAGTGACATGCGCCGCTATAGGATGACCTTTAAACTTTTCTCCCGCATAGGTCAAACCACTATTTGCAGAATCGACGTAGGGATTATCAATTTGATAAACGTCCCCCGTCAAGACAACTTTTGTGCCTCGGCCAGCCCGTGTAACAATTGTTTTGATTTCATGAGGAGTTAAGTTTTGTGCTTCATCGACAATTAAATATTGTTTTGGAATACTTCTTCCCCGAATATAGGTCAATGGTTCAATATTTAACATCCCTTGATTGATCAATTCTTGTGCTCTTCCTGAAGCCTTCTTATCTGCCCCCATAAGAAACTCAACATTATCAAATATTGGCTGCATCCATGGATTTAATTTTTGCTCAATGTCCCCAGGTAAATACCCAATATCTCTTCCCATTGGAAAAATAGGCCTAGAAACTAAAAGCCTTTGAAATCTACCTTCATCCAAGGTCTTATGAAGACCTGCTGCAATGGCTAGAAGGGTTTTTCCAGTACCAGCCTTACCGACTAAGGATACAAATAAAATCTCGTCATTTAAAAGACAGTCCAAGGCAAATGCTTGTTCCGCATTCCTTGCATGGATTCCCCAAATGCTATCTGATGGGGATAGCAATGGCACTATAGCTTTATCAGCAAAGGAATACCTACCTACTGCAGAATGATTGGGGTTCGATTGATCTTTCATAATAACATATTGATTGGCAATGAGCTTAGAATCAGGAGCTAAATATTTTTTTTCCTTGTAAAAAGAATCAATTTGAGCCGAAGTAAGTTCAATCTCAAGATAACCTTCGTAAAGATCATTTTCGGAGGCGTTATTGGGTTCATAATCCTTTGCCGTAATACCGTACACATCTGCTTTTATTCGAAGATTGATATCCTTCGTAATCAGTTCAACCGTGTGTCTTGGGTGTTGCTTCTGCAACGACAATGCGGTCATTAGGATGCGATTGTCTGCCTTCATTTGATCTAGTTCTGTGGACATCCCTGCAAACATTAAGTCGGTGTTAATATAGACAAAAGTTTCTGAATGATTATCTAACTGCACCCCTTTTGATAAAGACCCTTTAGCCCTGAGCACATCAATAAAACGACTGAACTGCCTCGCATTTCTTCCGTTTTCGCCCTGATCTCTTTTAAATCGATCAATTTCTTCAATGACCGAAATAGGAATGTGGATATCACCCTCGCCAAATTTTAAAATGGCTTGGGAATCAAAGAGGATGACATTTGTATCAACTACAATTTTCTTTTTTTTATTTGTGTTTACTTTATTCAATTTATTCAGCTCCTTTAGCAACATGACTGTCATTTAACTGTCACTTACAGGATGCCAACTAAAGGGAATAACTATCAAGAAATATTTGAGACTTGAATATCGCCATCATCTGTTTTCAAGCTCGCACTTACCGTTTCAATAAACTTTACAAAATGATGTAACGCAACGTCATTTACAGTGCCTTTCACATAACTGGTTCCATGGCGAACCACTTCTTCACTTGGGATCAATCTTGAATTATTCACAACAACAACAAATGAAAAATAAGTTTTGTGATTTAAGTAGACTCTCATGGCAATTTCTTCGTCTGGAGAAAACTTTCCCTTCCCCATTTCTAAATCAAACGAAATCCCATTATCAGAAATATCATAAACAGCCACACGCAATAATCCATGCTCTGGAAGAACTGCAAAGGCTCCAATAAATTCAGTGAGTATAGTTCTTTTAACTTCACGTCTTTCAGAATTAATTATTTCTTGGCGCGCCTCGGTGATATCTAAAACAGGAGCCTTTGCCTTTGATTTTTTTATCTCTAGATGATTTTTTGACTTTAACCTATCTACAATGTCTAAAATTTTACCCACTCACACCCCCCAAATGGATCCTTCCATCATATCACTCACCTACCTACTCATCGGAGAAAATGTTTCAAACTTAAGCCATTTTTGTGGAATTTGGGGACTTTTTGTTCTAAATTGATACAAATGAACTTATTTTTGGGAGTTGGCTTCAGTCTGATTTTTCACTTTGTTTTAGTCCTAGTTCTTTTTTTTATGCCTCAAGAATGGCTAAATAAAATAACTCCAACTCAAAGTTCTCTTATCATCGAAAAAATCAGACCTTTGGACATTGAAATAATTGACGAAAAGGACCAGCAACAAATTGTTCGGAGTGCTCTCCCACCTGAGTCCCAAATGGATAAGAGTTCAAAAGAAAAAGCGCGCTTCCTTTCCGAAGCCACTCAACGGGTACTCATTGAGACTAAAGCCAAATTGTCCGGCAAAACTTCCAATAATTTTTCAACACCAAAGTACCAAAAAGAACTAATTGCCAAAAAATTAGAACAAATTCAAAGGGATTTTAAGTCCTCTAAATTCGAGGACAAGGATTTTAATTCTACAGAGATTTCCGCTCCTACAAACAAAAAAAAATCTGATTACAAACCCCTTGAATTATACCCCAATGAAAATTACGGAGTATCCACCTTAGGTGAATCCTTACCAGACGATGTTTCTGTTGGTAATTTTACTGCCCTAAATACAGATCAATTTCAATTTTATACGTTTTACTCTCGCGTTGAAGATTTGGTTCGTTTTCGTTGGGAAAGCAAAATTCGCGAATCTATGGAGCAACTGAATAGGTCCAGGGCCTTAACCAATGTTTCTAAAAACGAATGGATCTCTGAAGTAGAGTTTTTGATAGATTCTCGAGGACATTTAAAAAAGGCCTTGATCCTTAGGGAGTCTGGGATTTATCGGTTTGATCAATCTGCCATTTTTGCCTTTGAAGATGCCAAAATTTTTCCAAATCCTCCCAAGGAAATGCTCCGATCTGATGGTTACATACACTTAAGATATTCCTTTCATGTCAACTACAACCCTGTTTATACGGCCAAATAAATTCCCTGCTAAAATCAGACTCAATAAAACTAAAGTCGAGTCTAAATTAATCTGTCTCATGAAGACGACTCCACATTCAACTGTTAGCATATCTCTATGAGGAAAAAAAATAATTCATGTGTGATATTGCTTTTTTTATGTTTTATTTTCCTATCACTTCAGTCAGAAGCCATAGTTACTGAGCTGGCTGTTTCTTACGCTCAAAAAAAGACCTATTTTAATGCTGATAACTTCAACAATATGGAATCGAACACAGGATCTGTATCTTTCTATTTTATGGAAAAACTCGCTATTGAATTAAGTTATACAACGGCTTCAATACTTAGAGAGGAAACGATTTACAATGGTACAGGATTCCAGCAGCAGACCACATTACAAAGAGTAAAAGTTTATGGTTCTGATTTCATTTTTATTTTGGCAGATAAAAAATCAATAATTCAACCTTATTTAAAGCTGGGCATTTCACAAATCGAAAAAACAATGAGTACAAAAAATTCTGATGTTTTTATCTATGACACGGACCCCATCAACTCAGTTTCTCCCAGCTACGGAGCTGGAGTAAAAATTCCTTTAACTGATTCGTTTGGTTTGAAACTAAGCTATGATGCTTGGAGAACTGAAACCAAAGATTCTGCCGACAACAAATCAACCATTGAAGACAACTCTATCCGCGCTGGTTTAACATGGGTTCTATAAAAATCTGGCAACGTAACGTTTTCTTCGGCCTATTGCCTTTTATGCTTTCCGGATGCCAGATGGGTTATTTGATGAAAAGCGCTTACAATCAGGTAAGCCTCTTAAGTCAAAGAATCCCCATTGAGGATGCACTTAAAGATCAAAGACTCACTGAAGAAGAAAAGAATAAATTACTTTTAGCTCAAGAAGTTAGACAGTTTGCTGAAGGAAATTTAGGTCTTAATGTAAGAAAAAACTATTCCACTTTTGTTAAGCTCGACCGCCCCTATGTTAGCTATGTTGTGAGCGCCTCCCCCAAATGGAAGCTCGAAGCTTACGTTTGGGAGTTTCCTTTTGTTGGAAAAGTTCCCTACAAAGGCTATTTTATTGAGCATGATGCCAAAGAAGAATCCGAAACCCTAAAACTGCAAGGTCTTGACGTTTATGTTCGCGGAGTTAGTGCCTATTCCACTTTAGGTTGGTTCAAAGATCCACTTCTTTCAAGCATGATGAACTACAAAGATTACGACCTTGTTAATACCATTATCCATGAGTCCGTTCATGCAACTCTTTTCATTAAAAGTGAGGCCGATTTTAACGAACGAATGGCCACCTTCTTAGGAAATAAGGGAATGGAGCTTTTTTATCAAAAAAAAGAGGGTGAAAATTCGAAAACAATCGAGATCACTAAAAATGAAAACCATGACGATGAATTGTTTTCTAAATTTATTACGAAAGAGCTCACTGAGCTTGAAAAATGGTATAATCAACTATCAGAATCCCAAAAAAAAGAGGAACTCCGACAACAAAAATTTCTTGCCATAAAGGAAAATTTTAAAACTGAAGTCAAACCTCTTCTTAAGTCTTCTCATTGGCTCAATTTTGATTCCTTGGATCTAAATAATGCTAGGCTCAACGTCTATAAAACTTACATGAAAGACCTCAATGATTTTGAACTGCTCTTTAATTCCGTCAACCACAGCTTTGTAAAATTTATAGATGAATGTAAAAAACTTGAAAAAACGCCTAATCCCTCCCAAAAGCTAAAAGAAAGAATCCTGGAACTAAAGAAGTAACCGGATGTTTGAAAAGTCTTCAGGGCCACAGAATAGAGTTAAGTAATCTTGACGATGCATAAATAGCTTGCATTCTACTTTTATACTTCATACATAATAAAGCACAAAGAGGTAAATATGAAGTTTCTATTCTTTTTTCTATGCTTGACTCAACTTTCGTTTTCACAAACTTTTTCACAAAATCTAAATCGAAACTATTCCCCACTTAACCGCTATCGGTTTTACAGTCCCTCCGCCCACGAGGCCCAGCTTAAATTTAATTACTCTGTAGAATTGTATAAGACATCTCAACCAAGGGAGACAGAATTTAAAACAGCCATTGACAAGCAATTGTCATTCCTATTTGGGGCTTTTTCAAACCAAAATCGACAGGCTGTTCCTAAGGGGGATCACACCTTTCAAATATTAAAAGCACAACAGGTTAATAGCACCACTTGGCGAGCGGATTACACGTATTCTGGTAGAATTCTTATTTCTCAAGGTTCAAATACATATTCATTCTTTCTTCCTATCCGACCCTATGAAATTTGGGTGAAATCATTGGCCAATAATTCAAACAATCCTTATCCTTGCACCGATAGTCAACACCCTCAAGAAGGTTATTTTTGGTATTTTTTCAACCCCAAAGCATATGGATGCAACTTGAAAGAAAATGTTGATTACTTTAGCGTTCAAGGCCAACTTCAATTCCTTCAAAATACAAAACTCACTTTTCCTGAATATGAACGTCTTTTCGTTAATGGAGAACTGACTTTTGATATTCTTTTTGGTATGGACAACTCTTCTTTAGATTGGAATCCTAGATCCTCTAAGGATTTAAGTGCACAGTCTTACCGACAAATGAAGTCTGTCCTTTCACAATGGGGTTACAAAGGTCGAGTGTGGACGGCCGAAGAGTTACAAAGTTTTTTTGGTAAATTAGGTTATTATAATCAAATGCCTTTTGTTGAGCAATTAGCAAAAATAACCCCTAAAGGAAAAGTAACCTATAGAATATTTTTTGGGCCATCTACTATTTATGATGGAATGGGTTTTCAAAAGTTTTTATCAAACTCATTAATGAATTCTTCAATCATGCTCTATGCCGGCCACTCAGGATTAGGTGAATATCTAAACCTTGATTTGATACATAGTCATTCTAATCTGAAATTGCATGCCAATCAAAATAGATATCAAATTTACTTTTTTAATAGCTGTAGCTCCTACCCTTATTATAATAGTCAGTATCTTAACTTGAAAAGAACGACGACAGACCCCCTTGGAACCAAGAATTTAGATATCATCACCAACGGTTTATCTACTTTATTTTTATCCATTGCTCCGTCTTCATTAACATTGATGCAAGCCGTAGAGTCGTATAGCACCTTTGGAGTTAAAATGAGCTACCAGGACATGATGAAGAAAGGTGATTCTAATAATTTAATTGGCATCAATGGAGATGAGGACAATACGAATTCCCATTAGAAATTCGTATTGTCACCAATGTAGTCCATAATTAAATAAAGATCAGTAGTTCTATTCTTCAGTTATCTTAGGGGGAGGAAGTTTTATTTCTCCTTTTTTGTCTGCAGGTAATATAATATTCTTCACTTTTTCTGAAATGTCTTTTTTAAGCTCTAGGTATTGTCCTAATTTTTTAACCCCTAATACGCCTTTAACTTTGTCCAACTCTTCAATCGAAATTAAATTATAAGTACTTAACTTTTTTTTTAAATCCAAAAAAGCTTTATTTTTAACTTTTTCGTCATCACTCTTAATAATTCTTTGCGTAAGGACTTCGATTTCTTGTGAGTTGGCGGATTTTTTTTTATTTAAAGTCTTAATAATCTCTGAGATTTTTTTTTCTTGCTCCGTTGTTAACTTTAATTCATCCGAGATTTTCCAAATCAAAAGGTCCTCCAACTGCAGCTTAACCTTACTATTTGACTCGGCCCTTGCTGTTGAAAACGCTAAAAAGAAAACGGAAATTAAAAGTCTCACTACATTCTCCCGCTCTAAAAACCAAAAGGATCACGCATAAAAGCTGAGTCTTATCCGTAACCACTTATAAAAGTTACCTTAGGAGAGATTAAAATAGTAGTTTATAATGAATTGAACAACTCTTTAGTTGTGCTTTCATCTTTGAAAAAAACTGATTCTGCAATAAATTCTTGTTCAGATTTATAACTGAGTACTGTTTCTGTGAGCATTTCTGGAGAGGAACTTATTATTGAAATAATTTGATCCTCATTTTGGGAACTTATAATCACATGACTATTCTGTAAAAAACTGAAAGAAAAATTCTTTGCCAAATTAAATGAAATTAAAGTTACTAAACTCAAAAACGAAATCACTAAATAGAATCGCCAATGCCTTTTTAACAAGTCTTTCTTGTTTTGAAAATACGATTGGGGCTTTATTTCTGTTTTTTCAATTGAGGACATTATTTTATCATGAAAGTCGTTATAATATTTATCATCATGAGGTAATGGCATTTCGGTTGCATAAAAATTTGATTTTTTAATAGCTCTTTCAACTTCATATAATTCCATTAGTCCACCTCCGCATATTGAACCATATCTGCAAGATGCCCATTAAATGAATCATTCCAGTCTTTCAAATCTTCTCTTTGTTCAAACACTTCTTTCAACTTCAATAAAGCATGCCTATAGTTGGCTTTTGCTGTATCATAAGGGCAATCCATAATATCTGAAATCTCTTTGAAACTTAAATCTTCATACACTCTGAGGATTAGAGCTGTCTTTTGTTTTAAAGGTAGCTTATCAACTTCTTCTTGAATTTGAGTGGCCAGAGCGGCCTGTACCAAACTTGTTTCTGCTATCGCACTTACGGCCATTTGTACGGTGTCAATGTCAGTTGTTTTTCTTTTATTATCTCTTAATTTATTTTTGGCAGTATTCACGGCAATTTGAAACAACCAGCTTTTAAAACTCGATCGTCCTTCAAATAAGTTAAGTTTTTCATAGGCTTTTATAAAGCTTTCTTGTACCACATCTTCGGCTAAATCTAAGCTCTTTACAAATCTAAGCGCCATTCTTAATAATACCTTTTGGTGCCGTTTAACTAGTTCTGAATAGGCTTTCCTATTCCCATTCTTAACTTCCTCGATCAATTCTAGATCTGTTGAAATTATAAATCCCTTTTCCATATGTCTGACTCATTTCTTTTTAAAAAAGGTTAATCGTTTAAAAACAAATCCCCCCATGCGTACTTATTAAGCAACCAATGGGCCAGCAAATTCAATGTCAAATTGTCTCCAAGTTTTCGTAGATAGAGTTAGATTTTTTTGAATTAGAGATCTAAATCAATTAGAGCCGAGATGATGGCACGGGTATAACTTAAACTTATTAGCACTATTTAAAATTATAAATTTGTGTGATTTTTTGACAGGGTCAAAACGACCTTAAGCCGCCGTTACTTTATTTCTGCCAGTTTGTTTTGATGAATACAAAGCCTTATCAGCTCTTTCTAAGATTTGATTCCACTGAGTGTCCACTGGGGTCTTGGCCGTAATTCCAAGGGAAACAGTCACAGGTATTTTTTTGTTTTCAAAAATAAATTCATGATTTTGAATTGTCGCCCTTATTCGTTCAGCTATTTCCGTAGCTATTCTTTTTTCCGTCCCATTTAAGATAAGAACAAACTCTTCGCCCCCATACCGAGCAAAAAAATCATTGGATCTAATCAATTTTGAAGTAACTACCTTCGCTAATTCTTTTAATACATAATCTCCACAAGGGTGGCCATAAGTATCATTTATCTTTTTAAAAAAATCGATATCAAAAATAATAATACTCATCGGTTCATTTAGTATTTCAGATCGCTTAATTGACTCTGGGCCCTTTTCTAATAAAGCGCCTTTCGAATGTGTTCCAGTTAATGCATCCCTTGTTGCTTTTTCAAACAGGGCTTGGGTTGTTAGACTTTCAATATTTCCTGTTTCTAGATATTTAAAAATGACATTTCCCGTTTTGACTTGATCATTATTTTTTAATTCACAAAGAGCCATTGGTGGCAATAATTGCCCATTCACAAAAGTTTTATTAGTTGATCCCAAATCGATGACGTAAATATTGTTCCCTTTAATATCAATACGTGCGTGTGATCTCGATAAACTTTTATCATCTATAAATATATTAGATTCAATGGCTCTTCCTACGACAAACCCATTATGAATATTCCATTGTTTTCCTTGATAGCCTGGAGGGCCAATTAAAACCACAAACACAGGCGGAGCGCTGTCTGTGGCAGACAATTCCTTCTTTAGCGTTGTGTCCGAAGCTACAACGGTTTTTTCATTTACATCATCCTTACCATGCCCCATAAAAAAATCTTACCTTTAAATTAAATGCCGTTCAATGAACTTAAAATCCCTCCTAGACGGGTCTTAATTACCCCCCAAAAGCTCTTGGCTAGTTAAGAGATGGCTACATCTTCTTCTATTCGATAGTAGCCCTTCCACTCCTTTAGTCGAGCTCGAGGCCTTACGCCTTCTTCGGGATAATCTATTAAAACATAAGTCAATTTTGATATCTTCCCAAGAGAAACAATGTCCAAGGAAGTTAGCTCCGTCCAGGTTCCGACACTGAAATATTCCTTTTCTGCTCTCCATTGACGGTATTGATAAATATGCGAATGACCAAAAATGACAGTATGGACTCTGTCATTTTTTAAAATTTTTTTTGCAGAACCAACTAGGTCAGGATAGACAGCACTTTGAAAAATAATTTTAAGTGTATTCTTTAGGGACCACTGTCTTCTTCGATCTTTAACAAATAAAATTTTTATCATGAAAATTAGCGTTGAAAAAAAAGACTTAAAAAACAATTTAGTCTCATGAAACAATATCCAATTTATCATTTTAGAAAAAGGCCTAATTTTATCAATGAATGGAAATTTTTTTTTAATTGAAAGTACCAATTCCACATAGAAATGACTACCAAAAGGAAGATTTAGGATTGGCTCAGCTAAGTTTTTTTTTAAAAAGAATTTCTTGGGGTCAAACTTATTTGCCGCCTCGTGCATGTGTCCATGCTCAACATGAAAACCATCAAAAAAATAGATAATATTTTTAAATCTAATAGGAGCCCCAATAACTTGATTAAGATACAATCGACAAGAAGGCCAAAGCATAGATTGATCATGATTACCAATGATATACGTAACTGATTTATGAGGCTTGGTGGCAAATAATGACATCGCAGCAAAAACTTTTTGATGTCCTTTGATTATTTTCTTTAAAATTTCAAGAGAGATTGATTCAGTTATCACCGTCAGGAAATGTCCCTTATAGTCTACCTGTAAAAAATTTAAGAAATCTCCATTTAAAATGAGTTCGACTTCATGGTCCTTATAAATTCCCGTTGAGTAATAGTTTAAAAATTCAACTAACTTATCGCCATAATAAAATTCTTCTAAAGAATTTAGTCCGCCACTTTCTAAAAATCTTCCTTTACCCAAATGCAAATTGCTAATGATCACCTTTGCTTTTTTGGGTAATGATTTTACTTCTTCTTCCATCGCATTCATTCTTTTAGGTAGCTTTTTTGTAGTTAACAGGCTCCATATCGCCTTTTTCATCTACATGAGATAAAGCCAGACGCAAAGTCCTTACTGTTATCTTAATTTGATTTTTATAAGATTCTATACTTTTATTTAACTCTTGGACCTTATTTCTATAAGTTTCGAGCTCCGACTTAGAAATATCATTCTTCCTTTGTAATTCTAGTAACAAATCATCTTTAGACTTAATGACAGCCTGTTTCTCTATTTTTATTAGCTCTAGTCTATTTTCCAGTTCGCGCTCTCTCACTCGAATTTTCTTGAAGTCATTTTTAATTCTCAATTCTAACTCTTCATTCTTCTCCTGAAGTTTTGTGTTTTCACTTTCCTTATAGATTAAATTTCCTTTTAACAATGAAATTTCATTTTTTAGATCTGACTTTATTTCCAAATTTTCTTTTTCCAATTGAGAAATTTTAATTGTAAATTCTTCTGATTTATTTCTAATAATTTCTGACGCTGTTAAAATCTCATCGTTTTCTTGACGTAATCTTTCGATTTCCTTTTCTAAATCAATTATTCTATTCTGAGCAATCCGTAGACTTTCAGATTGAGCCAAACTTGCGTCTATTGAGACTTGACTTGAATTAAACTTTCCGGCCTTCGATGGCATTATTAAAATTTTATCTTCACCAGCAGAAGTAAGGATTTCCTGATTAATTTTGTCATTTAAATGTTCTTGTTGTCTTTGCGCAAACTTTGTAACCGCAATTGTTTTTTCGATATCCTTAGGTAAAGTTGATGATTTCTCCTCCTGTTTGGGTGGAAAAAAAATTTCAGTACTGTCTAATTTTTCAGAGTTTACTGGAGGTTGGACTGCAATATGAGCATTATTGACTTTATCTAGGCTTGTCGAGACTTTATCATTTGCAGGAAGATTCTCATTTTCGACATTTGAATCATTAGAGTTAGAAATATTAAACATGATCTGATCAAGAAAGTTATCATCACTTTCTGGTCCATCGTATTTTGGATCGCTTAAAATAGGGAGACCATTAAGCTCTTCATCTTTAAAACTGGGAATTAATAAATCCTGGCTAACCTCTTCATTTTTTGAAGAATATCCATAAACAGTATCTTCAAGAGCCTTTTTGGCATCAGGAAAATTAGTTGCTCCAGTAGTGAGTCCATCAAAATTACCAACGTCATCTAACAATGAGCTAAATAAATCATCAGCAGCAGAAACTTCTTTCTTAACTATTTTCTTGTTCATTCAGCTACTTATCGGACTTAAATCAATATTACTTGAGTCATTTATTTCGCTACGAACTCTATTATTAAATAAGAAATAGGTTATCGTCGATAAGGACAGATTTTTTATACTCGACTAATCGTTGGTGCAAGCTCTCCTTTGTCATTTTTACTAAGGCTTTAACACCAAAGTCCTGAATAGTGTAACTCGCGCACAATGTCCCGACAACACAGGCTTTTTTGATTAGATCAAAATGAGGCAATGTATTTCTTTGGGCAAGATAGCCAAAAAAACCACCAGCAAACGTATCACCGGCACCTGTCGGATCTACGACATTTGAAATAGGAACTGCTGGAAGCAAATAATAACCAAATTCTTTCGAATACAAAACAAAACCATATTCGCCTCTTTTAATGACGATCATTTTAGGCCCCAATTCAGCAATTTTAGGAGCTGCCTGAATCGCATTAGAAGACTCCGTCAACAAATCTGACTCTCCTTCATTGATAAGAATAACATCCACTTTTTTTAAGACTTCTTTTAATTTATCTTTTTTAGAGTGAATCCAAAAATTCATCGTATCCATTCCAATGTACTTTGGAAATTCAATTTGTTCTAAAACCTGAAGTTGAAGTTCTGGAGCTATATTTGCTAAAAACACAAATTCAGATTTTCTAAATGCTGGCGGCAAAATTGGGTTAAAATGTTCAAAAACATTTAATTCTGTTTTTAATGTTTCAGCCTCGTTTAAATCACCCTCATACTTTCCCTCCCAATGAAAAGTTTTTCCTTTCACTTTTTCAACTCCAGACAAATCAACATTTCTTTTTAATAACAATTCTTTATCCAAATGTTCATAGTCTTCACCGACAACTCCAACGACCCTTACATGAGTAAATAAACTTGCTGCTAATGAAAAATAATTTGCTGATCCACCCAAGGTTTTTGCCACAAATCCAGATGGAGTTTTAATTGTATCGTAGGCTAAAGACCCAACAACGAGCAATGATGACATTTTGATTTCTCCTATTTCTCCTAATTGATTCTATTCTTTAAATGCAATGTACGTGTTAATTTAGAATTTGAAACATCCATCTGCTTTGGGTGATTATCAAATTCACTTCGCAACTGGCCACAGGCCGCAAAAATATCTCTTCCCATAGTTCTTCTTAACAGAACATGTGCCCCCAAATGAATTAACTCATTTTGAAATTTTAAAATTTGATTATCTGAAGGCCGTTCAAAACCAGAGCCTGGATGCTCATTAAATGGAATTATGTTAATTTTACAAGGAATGGATTTAGTCAGTTGGAATAATTTGCGAGCATGCTCGACTTGATCCGTAATCCCCTTCAGCAAAACATATTCAAAGGTCACTCTATCTTTTGTTTGCTTTACATATTCATGGCAAGCTCCAAATAATTCCTTCAAAGGATATTTCTTATTAATCGGCATAATTTGCGATCTGCTCTCATCATCAAAACCATTTAAACTGACAGCTAACCGTACTTTATGATGAGCTATCTTCCACATCTCAGGAACAATACCAGAGGTTGAAACCGTGACCCTTCTTCTCGAAAAATTCATCCCCCAGGGAGAATGAATTATTTCAATAGCCTTAAACACCTCATCCGAGTTATCCAAGGGTTCACCCATCCCCATAAAAACGATATTTGTAATTCGATTCTCAATTCCAATGACGTCTTGAGCTAGCATAAACTGCCCGACAATTTCCTCGGCCTTCAATCGTTTCTGTAATTTTTGTTTTCCAGTGAAACAAAATTTACAACCCATATTGCAGCCAACCTCTGAAGAGATACACAGGGTGAGCCTTTCTTCAGAGGGGATCAGGACTGCCTCAACTGTCTTCATGTCACCAATATCAAATAAAAATTTTTGAGTGCCATCAACGCTTTTTAAATGTTGAGCCAACTTTGGCATATTGAAATCTAAGTACTGATCTAATTCCTTACGAAAATCTTTTGCAAGATTGGACATCAATTCAGGCTCTGTAATTCGTTTTTCATAGACCCATTTAAATAATTGTTGAGCCCTAAATCTTTCTTTTCCATGAACTTTAAATAATACCTCAAGATCAGATAAATTCATAGAATAGAAATTTCTTTTACCTTCAATTTGATTAAACATGCATTGTGTATGCCCTTATTTTTTAAAAAAATCTAGATTTTATCAAAGTCTTAAAGAAATTACTCGCAAAAAAACTGGACGATTTGAGCCTTTAAGGCCTTTTACAGTCCTTAACTGGAACTTATAAATAATGACTTATGGCCTCTTTCATTTCGCCCAAATCACAAGGAACACATCCTATCTTCCCCACAACATTTCCAGCGGCAATATTTGCTAAAACACAGGACTCTGTTACTGTAAACCCAGCTGCTTGCGATAAAGCAAGGGTCGCAATCACAGTATCTCCTGCCCCTGTCACATCGAACACTTTTTTTGCATAAGTCGGAACCTCAATTATTTTATCCTTATCAAAGATGGTCATACCCTCTTTTCCTCGAGTAAGAACTATTCGAGGTGACTGAAGCTTTTGCTGCAAAGCCCTACCGACAATATAAACTTTATCTGGATTTTCCCTTAAATCATCAAAATCCATACCCGCCAAAATCAATGCTTCATCATAATTAGGTTTGAATAAATCACAATGCTGGTAAAAACTTAATGAATTCGAACGATGTGGATCCACATATACCTTTTTATGATTTAAATGAGCTGCTTGAATCAAATTTTGCATCAGTTCTATAGAAAAGACACCTTTTGCATAATCCTCCAGAATAATAGCGTCGTAATCTTTAATAATTGCTTGATATCTTTCAAATAACGCCTTTTGGACTTCTTGGGAGATGTATTTCTTTAACTCGTAGTCAATTCGAACGATGTGATGAGGCCCCGCCATTACTCTTGTCTTTCTGGTTGTAGGACGTTGCGGATCCACAATCATATCTTTCCAAGGGATCTGACTTTCATTAAAAATACTCTTTAAAAGATCAGCACCAAAATCTTTACCAACAACAGAAAGCAGAGAAACTTGGCCGCCTAGGCTTACAATATTCTGTGCTACATTGGCTGCTAAGCCCAAACGCTTTTCTTCGTTCTCTACATCGATAACAGGGACTGGTGCTTCTGGACTGATTCTTTTAACGGTACCAATAATATACTCATCAATTCCCACATCCCCAACAACCAAGATCTTCTTATGTGCCAGTTGGTCGAGCTTTTTTAACAACTGCATTTTTAATAAATCATCTAATTCTACTTTTTCAATTTGATAAGCTGATTTCATAAATCCTTCATTAGGTCGAAATTTTTTGGGATTCGTTTCCTTTGTCCATCTTCTTTATCGTTTGTTGGGCCTCATCGGTAAGCTTATTCATTTGCAAAACGGCCTCAGCCATTTGAGGTAAGGCCTTCTGTCTAAATTGCGCAATATCATCCATAGCTATTTTTAAATCCTGAAAAGCAACTTTCAAGGTATCCATATTAAGGCTGGCACTTGAGGCTTGTTTTTGAATTTCAACACCTTGAGTTTTAAGTCTCACTGCCGTACCTGCAATCAAATCATTAGTCGTTTGATTAACCGAACTAATTTTATCTAATACAATTTTTTGATTTGCCAAAGCCATGGCTACGGTAGCTGCAACTTGAAGAGCACTCACGGTGACATTCAATGATCTATTCACTCCACGAATGAGTTCTTTATTATTTCTCATAATAATTTCGGTAGCAATGACCCCTTGTTGATTAACGGCCATTTGTTGCTGAAGATCAATTACACGTTGACGTAGAGGAAATAAAATCTCTTCACTTAAAAACTTATGTTGCTCACTCGCTGGAGTTACTTCTCTTTCTAATTTATAAACTAATTTTTGATCAATTACTTGGGAGAATTTTATCATATTCTCAAGCTTATCACTAATTTCTCGCATCGATTTTTGATCTTCTACTAAAGTTATATTATCTCGAGTTAATTGGTCCCTTCCGTTTTCCAATGATTTAATAATAGCAGCTATCACATCTTGGGCTGATTCAAATTTTGAAAAATATTTTTTTAAAGGCTTCCCCACCCCTGGTAAGAAGCCAAGAGTTCTAGAAACCCAGCCTTCTTCAAAGCTAAACTTTGAGGGATCCAGTTCTTCCACTTTTAATTTTAAGTTAATGAGAGAGTTGGCAACATCGCCACCCTCGGCCGAACGATCCGACAGTTTCTTTACAGGTTGCTTTAATAATTCACTTTTTTTGGCAGCTTCCTTTTGCAAATCCAGCCCGAAGGTATCTACTGCATTTTTTTGTTCTTCTTTACTTTTGTAATCTTGTGGATTTAAATTTAAAATCCTATCTACAAATTGAGCTGCCTTTTGATCCAAATCAGCACCCCCTGATAAATTTCCTTGAACTTCTTGTGGAGAGTGAAGAACCAGATCTTTTTTTATTTGATCCACAGAAAGTAAAGTGTCTAATTCATTTTTTTGAGTTGTTTTTGTTTCCATTTAGCGGACTCCATTTAGTTTCTTGTTTCGTTTTTTAGACATTGGGTTTTTAATTTTGGGCTTGTACTGTTTTAAGTTATCTTTTTAAGTTATCTTTTTAAGTTATCTTTTTTAGCAAATCTGTTTTTTTACTTTCAAATTCCTGCTCACTAATAATCCCTTTCGTCTTGAGCTCATGAAGTTGATTGATTGTCTTAAAAACTTCTTCATTTCCAGCGCCAGAGACGGCTTCAGTTGCCCCTAAACTCTTATTAAGAGAAGTTCCCAGCGACTGCCCCATGGCCATTGCTGTTGCCATTTCAACTCCTATAGAGGCACCCCCTCCCTTTTGATCTTTCCCAAGGCTATCTGCTGCCTGAAACTGCGTGTACTGTTTCATATCGCCGGTAATATTCATAGATGACATTTTATCAATTTGACTCTGAACTTCCTCAGGCAATGAAATACTTTGAACTCGAAAGGTTTCCAAACAGAGGCCGTAATTTTCGAACTCGTCCTGTAGGGCTGATTTAAGCATTTCAGAAAACTTTTCCTGATGTCCAGCCATGTCCAAGAAGGAAACTTGTGACTGACCAAAAAAAGAAGCCAAGGATGTTAAAATATTGGCCTTTAATTGACCCTCGAACTCTGAAACGGAAAATATTTCCCTCGAACCAACAATTTTTTGAAAGAAAATCTTAGGGTTTTTTATTCGATAACTATAAGTGCCATAGGCACGTACTCTCACCACTCCAAAGTCTTTATCTCGCACTGTTATAGGTGTCCCAGTACCCCATTTTTGATCGATTTGCTCTTTCATTGAAAAGAAATACAAATCTGATTTTATTGGAGATTGAAAGCCCATTTCCCAATTTTTTAAATTAGTGAGCATCGGCAGATTTCTGGTGGCTATCGTATGCATTCCAGGACCAAATAAATCAGCAACTTGCCCTTCATTCACAAACAAGGCCACCTGAGATTGTCTGACCGTCAATTGTGCTCCATTCTGAATTTCACGATCTTCCATTGGATACCTAAAGGAAAGAACCCCATTGGAATCTTCGGTCCAATCGATAACATCTATTAATTGTTTTTTTAAAAAGCCAAAAACCATCACTACCACCCTTTAAGATATTGCTACTAGGATTACCAATGAAACTTTTAGAGATCAATAGACCTCTCAGATAACTGGTCGCGTAGCAGATGTTGATCACACAATTAAGTTAGCGTAAGCTCTAGCAATGGATAAATCTAAAAGCTTAGAAAATGCTCGTACTCCGCGTTTTATCAACCTCAAGATAACTTACTCGATTTTGCTTATTGGAAGCCTTTTTTTTTATTTTTCCTCGATGATTATTCTAGGAAGTCTATTTTTAGTTTCTTTTATTATCCTCTTTTTCGCCATGAAATTAAGTGCAAAATCACTGGAATTAACTGCGAACTCTTCAAACTTGTTGCCCGAAACCAAATCCCTTCAAAAACAACTCTTTGAAATTCAATTTTTTGAAAACATTGAGAACCATGGCGAAAAACTTTACCATCAATACGAAGAGTTAATTGCAAAATACGAATCTTATTTGAAATTATTGGGACTCAAATTCAATACAAATGAAATTACTTTTCAAAGGTATCATGCAGCCGTCGAATCCATTTACTTAGCTCTTATGGATAATTTCAAGAAAATGGCTAATTCCTATGTGTTTCTTTCCGCCACTCCTATAAAACAATTAAGATCAAAACTATTACTCAATCCTCCTGAGGAGAACATTATTGAAATTAAAAATAAAATTTCCCTCTATGAGGAGCGCTTAAATAAAACCGTGGAACTTTATTCCTTGAATGATAAGGCCCTTACTGAAATCGACAAATTAGCTTTTGCTTTAAATGAAATTAAAAGCTCACAATCTCCTTCTGATCAAGACTTGAAAGAAATGATGAGTCAGCTGCAGGAGCTTGCCGATCGAGCTAAAAAATATAGTTTGTAACTAAAAGTTTAGGTTCATTTGGAGAGCGTAAATTCTGTTTTCCTTTGCCGAATTAAATGTGCCCACATCTTCTCCATAAGTAACTAGATCTAAGTTAAACCAAGCAAAGAGCGCGGAGGCACCTGCTGTGAAATATCCTTGATTTAAACCAAATCTGTAATTTCCCTTCCACCAATTAAACATTATCCAATCGAACTCAAATCCTATATGAGTTCCTTTTCTGATGTTAAAGGCAGGATGAAGAATATTTCTAAAATCCAATGTTCCTCTTCCCCCAAAAATCCAAAGACTTGGATATTCCCATCGGGAACCGATATCGATAACTCTGGTTAATTTTTCAGGCTTACTCGATGTCGTAGCTTCTTTATTAAATAACTTTAAAGATCCCATGGCTTCAGCATCAACTATATTTCTTACAACAAGTCCAAAAGTAGGCCTGGATAATCTTAACAATGAAAAGATACTTCCATCATCATCAATATGCGGTTTCATTAAAAAACCAACATCCGCATCAATAAAATAACCTTCTTTCAGATCTGACGTTTGAACAAAACTGGAGTCTGCAGCGAGCTCAATCGCATCTATAGCCTTACTAAAATAGCCCCGATTGACGACCTTGCCAGTTATTCCCCAGGACACTTTCGCAGATTCTATATCCTTAAAAGTATCAGCCCAAGCAAATGAAAAGGTGGTGTCTAAATACATTGTTGCATTCACCGCCACCGGTTGATTGGGAGTTAGCTCCAAAGAGACGTCTGCCGGTATAAATCCTATTCCCCATCCTTGCCCTACCCATGCACCATTCGGAGCCACTAACCTTCCTCCAAATGATTTTCCGTATTGCTTCTGAATAGCCGTAAAAATAGCATTTTGCTTGTCAGATTCACTACCTTTAGTACTTGATGCTGTGCTAATCTCGTTGCCAAAACTTTGAAATGAGGAGGTCATTCCGACCCCAAAGGATAAGTTAATCTCGCCATTTTCTCTAAAAGCTAAGCCAGCAGGGTTATAATAAATAGCCGTATAGTCATTGGCTACAGCAACAAAAGCCCCTCCCATTCCCATTGCTCTAGGAGAAAGGTAAGATTGATGAATTTTATATGAAACTCCATCATAAGCAGCTAAAACAGCTTGGGCAGCAAATAATGTCAAAAAGTATACAGACAAAAGAATTTTCATGTTTCCTCCAACTAGAGCTTCACAAAAATTGTAAAAACAATTTATACTTTTTTGTATGCGTCTTTTACAATTCTCACTTTTTTTGACTTTTGTCTGGTATAGCCCAGGAAGTTCAGCTCCTCTGATCGAACCTATCCCATCTAAGCCAGTAACTCATTTTCATCTAAATGAAACTAAAGGCGAAGATATTGAAATCGTGACTCCTAGCTCTAGGCAACTCCACCTTGGCTATCTTGCGGGTAATATTTTTAGCACCTCAGATACGGCAGCGAACTGGTTTTTAGGTTATGCACAAAAAAGAGAACTTGAATTTGAAAAATATTATTTAATTGGCGTTCTATTCGATTTTAATAAAAATCTTGGAATTTCTATTAGATCAGATCTCAAAAGCTTAAACCTTGTTTATTTTTACCCACTAGAAAATATAGAGATTGGACTCGCTCATTTTATAAACTCAAACGAAGGGGTTTCAAATTTAGTTAATATCAATCATACCAAAATAAGTGTTGGATATAGTTTTTTTAAATTAATAACTCTTAATACCTTTTATGGGTTTTATGGGTTTTCTTCCGAAGCCCATTTTTCAATTTGTTTTTAAAATTTGCTGAAGGACGCCTAAAACTTGATTTCTTAAATCGATTTGTGAGCCATTGTTTTCAATTATAAATCTAGAATTTAACTTTTTTTGGGATAGTGGCATTTGACATTCAAGACGTTTTTTTATTTCTGCTTCTGTCCAAGTATTTCTTTTTTGTATTCTTTGCAGCTGTACCTCATTGTCTGCAACAACAAGAATAATATCATCAAATGAATTCTGCATATTTTTTTCAAACAAAAGTGGCACATCATAAAACAAAATCTTTTCTCCCTTTTTTTCAGACTCATTTTTTATAATTTGAATTTGTTTTTGAATAAGCGGATGAATAATATTTTCCAATATAAGAAGTTCGTCCTTATTATTAAAGACTATTCTTGCCAATTTACTTCTATCAATTGTCCTATCTGAATTTAGTAGCCGCATGCCAAAACTTTCAAGAACCTTTAAATAGCCTAACTCACCAATCTCAAGCTGCTTTTTCGCCAACTCATCCGCATCTAACACTTGGTAGCCCAGCTCTCTTAACACTTTGGCAACACTTGATTTTCCAGTTCCAATGGAGCCGGTAATTCCAATCCACTTCAATAGAGCCTCCTTTTTCTTTCCTAGTCTAGGTCAGGTCAAAATTCATTGTCTGAATAAAACTCCATCTCAAATTCAGACTTTAGTCTATGTTATTATTTTTTTTTAGAAATTATCGACCTAAGTCATAGAAAACTATACTAAAAAATCTTTAGAAACTTTTTATAACACCGAATTAAGACAGTAGGAAAAATTAATGGCAAATAGTTACGAAAGATTTGGAAAATACATCCTATTAGAAAAGTTAGCTTCAGGTGGTATGGCTGAAGTCTATTTATCTAAGCATACGGGCGCCATTGGTGTCAGCAAGTTCGTAGCTATAAAACGAATTCTTCCTCAGTATTCTGATAATGAAGAATTTATTGAAATGTTTAAAGAGGAAGCGAAAATTGCCGTCAATTTAAATCACAGCAATGTGGTCCATATACATGAGTTTGGCATTGAGAAGAATCAATTCTTTCTTGTGATGGAGTACGTAGAAGGACGAAACCTCAGACAAATAATTAATGAGTTAAAGAAACGCGCTAACCATTTCCAAATTGATCAAGTGGCTTACATAATCAAAGAAGTCGCTGCTGGATTAGATCATGCGCATCGCTGTCTAGATGGAACCACTGGAAAACCATTAAATATCACCCATAGGGATATGAGCCCACAAAATATAATGATCAGTTTCGAAGGACAAGTAAAAATTATCGACTTCGGAATTGCCAAAGCAGAGAATCAACTTGAATCAACGAAAACAGGCACACTTAAAGGCAAATTTGGATACATGAGTCCTGAACAGGCGGATGGTCAACATATTGATCTTCGCACTGATGTTTTTTCTCTGGGAATAGTTTTTTGGGAGCTGCTTGCCAAGGACAGATTATTTTCTGGAAATAATGAAGCTTCAATTCTTAGAAAAATAAGAGAATGTGCCATTCCTTCTTTAAGAAAAATCGATCCAGCAATTCATCCCGATCTGGAAAAAATAGTCAATAAAGCGCTCGCAAAAGATAAGAATTTAAGGTACCAAACTTCCGCAGCTTTACATAGAGACTTAAATAAGTTTTTAAATACCCACTATCCCGAGTTTTCACCCCAGGATTTCAGTGTTTTTATAAAACACACTTTTGCAGATTCTTTTTCCGAACAAAAAGGGAAATTAGT
>WBZM01000229.1_pt1 | contig 90856 bp, 77 predicted proteins | sample 5204271 | NCBI WGS metagenome assembly WBZM01 (sample SAMN12344346, study PRJNA552823) | activated sludge metagenome | biome: Activated sludge suspended growth; feature: Nitrification reactor; material: Wastewater; isolation source: activated sludge from nitrification reactor of wastewater...
ACGGCCGAAAGCGCGCCGAGCGCCATGATGTTCTTCATCAACTGGCGCTGGCGGGCGTCGTTGTATTCGCGATTGCAGATTTCGGTCAGCGGCACGCCGATGACCGTGAGGTCCTCGCGAAATTTCGACGCCGGAATCGGCCGCGAGCAATCGTAAAAGAGGTAGCCGCCGTATTCGATCGAGGCGACGTCCTTGTCCCAGGTCTGCGGGTTCATGGCGACCATGAGGTCGGTGCCGCCGCGCGCGCCGAGCCATCCCTGCTCGCAGACCCGCACCTCGAACCAGGTCGGCAGACCCTGAATGTTGGAGGGAAAGATGTTGCGCGTCGCCACCGGCACGCCCATGCGCATCACGGCGCGGGCGAACAGGAGATTGGCGGAGGCCGAACCGGAGCCGTTGACGTTGGCGAACCGGACGACGAAATCGTTGACGCTTTCGATCGGCATCACGCCCCCGCTCGCGGAAGTTGCACGGAAAATTTCTGCATGTCCCAGGCGCCGGTCGGGCACCGCTCGGCGCACATGCCGCAGTGCAGGCAGACGTCCTCGTCCTTCACCATCACGCGTCTGGTCTTGAGCTCGCCGGACACGTAGAGGTCCTGCGTGAGGTTCGGCGCCGGCGCGCTGAGGCGCTTGCGCAGATCGCCCTCCGGCCCGTCCTGCGTGAAGGTGATGCAGTCCATCGGACAGATGTCGACGCAGGCGTCGCATTCGATGCACAGCGGCGGCGTGAAAATGGTGTCGACGTCGCAGTTGAGGCAGCGATGCGCTTCGGCGAGCGCGCGCGCCGTGTCGAAACCGAGTTCGACCTCGACGCGAATGTCGGTGAGCGCGACGGCGTTGTCGCGCAGCGGCACTTTCAGGCGGCGCTGCAGCGAGATGTCGTTGTCGTAGGACCATTCGTGAATGCCCATCTTCTGGCTCACGAAATCGCCTTTGGCCGGCGGCTGCGCGTTGACGTCGCGGCCCTGGCAGAGCGCGTCGATCGAGAAGGCCGCGCCATGGCCGTGCGCGACCGCCCAGATGATGTTCTTCGGACCGAAGGCGGCGTCGCCGCCGAAGAAGACGTTCGGAATGGTCGAGCGGTACGTCACGCTGTCGACGACCGGCATGCCCCACTTGTCGAATTCGAGGCCGATGTCGCGCTCGATCCAGGGGAAGGCGTTCTCCTGGCCGACGGCGACGAGCACTTCGTCGCATTCGATCAGCGTGTCCGGCTCGCCGGTCGGCACGAGCGAGCGGCGCCCCTTGGCGTCGTATTCGGCGCGCACCTTCTCGAACACCATGCCGGTCAGGCGGCCGCCGACATGCTTGACCTCCTTCGGCACGAGGAAGTTGAGGATCGGGATGCCCTCGTGCATCGCGTCCTCCTTCTCCCACGGAGAGGCCTTCATCTCCTCGAAGCCCGAGCGCACGACGACCTTCACGTCCTCGCCGCCGAGACGGCGGGCGGAGCGGCAGCAGTCCATGGCGGTGTTGCCGCCGCCGAGCACGATCACGCGCTTGGCGATCTTCTTGATATGCCCGAAGGCGACATTGGCGAGCCAGTCGATGCCGATATGGATGTGCGCAGCGGCTTCCGCGCGCCCGGGCACATCGAGATCGCGGCCGCGCGGCGCCCCGGTGCCGACGAAGACCGCGTCGTAGCCCTCGTCGATCACGCCCTTGAGGCTGTCGATGCGCTTGCCGTGCACGAAGTTCACGCCGAGGTCGAGCACATAGCCCATCTCCTCGTCGATCACGCTTTCAGGCAGACGGAAGCGCGGGATCTGCGTGCGCATGAAGCCGCCGGCCTTGGCCTCGCTGTCGAAGACCGTGACATCGTAGCCGAGCGGCGCCAGATCGCGCGCGACGGTGAGGGACGCCGGCCCCGCGCCGATACAGGCGACGCGCTTGCCGTTTTTCTTCTCCGCCTTGACCGGCATGCGGTCGCGGACGTCATCCTTGAAGTCGGCGGCGACGCGCTTGAGGCGGCAGATGGCGACGGGCTCTTCCTCGACGCGGCCGCGACGACACGCAGGCTCGCAGGGACGGTCGCAGGTGCGGCCGAGAATGCCGGGAAAGACGTTGGACTGCCAATTGATCATATAGGCGTCGCTGTAGCGGCCGGCGGCGATCAATCGGATGTATTCCGGGACGGGCGTGTGGGCGGGACACGCCCATTGGCAATCGACGACCTTGTGGAAATAGTCAGCCGGCGCGACTTGATCTGATCTCACGCATCCTCCCTGGCGCGCTTGCCCTGCGCCACATCCGCGACTGCCTTTGAGCGATTTCGCGGGACGTTCTCTGTAGGGAGAAATGGGCTGGATTGCGTCCATTCGTCAAGCCAAAGGCCGCAAATCGCAGGGATTGCCGACTTCAACCTTCGGTGAGAAGGTTAAATGAACTGAAGCGAGACCTTTGCCGCGCTGCGGCGCAGTAAAACGCGATTTGGCCAAGGACGGCCAGTTGCGCTATTGATGCGTCGATTGTGCATCGCAATAGCCGATGCCGCAGAGTCTTCCGGATGAATGTGAACGTCCCGCCGTCCGCAGCGGCCCCGATCAATGTCGCGAGCGTCGACGCCGCCAGCCTGGACGCCGCCATTGCGCGCGCGACGGCGGCGCTGCTCGAGCGCCGCCGGGATGACGGGCATTGGTGCTTCGAGCTGGAGGCCGACGCCACGATTCCCGCCGAATATGTGCTGATGCGCCATTTTCGCGGCGAGCCGGCGGACGCTGCGCTGGAGGCCAAGATCGCCGTCTATCTGCGCCGCATCCAGGGCGAGCATGGCGGCTGGCCGCTGTTCCACCGGGGCGCGTTCGACATGAGTGCGAGCGTGAAGGCCTATTTCGCGCTGAAGATGATCGGCGACGACATCCAGGCGCCGCACATGAAACGTGCGCGCGAGGCCATGCTGTCGCGCGGCGGCGCGGCGAAGAGCAACGTGTTCACGCGCATCCTGCTTGCGCTTTACCGGCAGATGCCGTGGTCGGGCGTGCCGGTGGTGCCGGTCGAGGTCATGCTGCTGCCGCGCTGGTTTCCCTTTCACATCGACAAGGTGAGCTACTGGGCGCGCACGGTCATGGTTCCGCTCATGGTCCTCACCGCGCTGCGGCCGGCGCCGGTCAATGCGAAGGCGATCGGCGTCGCCGAACTGTTCGTGACGCCGCCGGAGCAGGTGAAGAGCTGGCCGGGGGGCGCGCATCAGAAGGAGCCGTGGACAAGCCTGTTCGGCGCGCTCGACAAGCTCCTGCGCGTCGCCGAGCCCTACTTTCCCGCCTCGACGCGCAAGCGCGCGATCGGCAAGGCCGAGGCCTTCACGCTCGAGCGCCTCAACGGCGTCGACGGGCTCGGCGCGATCTTCCCGGCCATGGTCAACAGCCTGCTGATGTTCGACGCGCTCGGCTATGGCGCCGACAACGAGCATGTGAAGGTCGCGCGCGAATCGATCGAGCGGCTGCTCGTGATCAAGGACGAGGAGGCCTATTGCCAGCCCTGCGTCTCGCCGGTGTGGGACACGGCGCTGGTCGCGCATACGCTGCTCGAAGCCGGCGATCCTCAATCGCAGGCGCGCGCCCGCGAGGCGCTCGAATGGCTGAAGCCGCTGCAGGTGCTCGACGTGAAAGGCGACTGGGCCGTGCGGCGGCCCGACGTCAGGCCGGGCGGCTGGGCCTTCCAGTACGCGAATGCGCATTATCCCGACGTCGACGACACGGCCGTCGTCGTCATGGCGATGAACCGCGCGGGCGGCGACTACGACCACGCCATTTCTCGCGCGCGCGAATGGGTCGAGGGGTTGCAGAGCAAGGACGGCGGCTGGGGCGCCTTCGACGCCGACAACGCCTATCACTACCTCAACAACATCCCTTTCGCCGATCACGGCGCGCTGCTCGATCCGCCGACGGCGGATGTGTCGGCGCGCTGCGTGTCCATGCTCGCGCAACTCGGCGCAACCGCCGCCAGCAGCCCGGTTCTCGCGCGGGGCGTCGACTATCTCCGGAAGGAACAGGAAAAAGACGGCTCGTGGTACGGGCGCTGGGGCATGAACTACATCTACGGGACCTGGTCGACGCTGTGCGCCCTGAATGCGGCGGGCGTGCCGGCCGACGATTCCGCCATGCGGAACGCCGTCGCCTGGCTTGTCTCGATCCAGAATGCGGACGGCGGCTGGGGCGAGGACGGGGAGAGCTACAAGCTGGACTATCGCGGCTACGAAAAGGCGCCTTCGACCGCCTCGCAGACGGCCTGGGCGCTGCTCGGGCTGATGGCGGCGGGCGAGCGCGACAATCCGGCGGTCGCGCGCGGCGTCGCCTATCTCGCGCAGCATCAGGGGGCCGACGGCTTCTGGGACGAGGAATTGTTCACCGCCACGGGTTTCCCGCGCGTCTTCTACCTGCGCTATCACGGCTATTCGAAATTCTTCCCGCTGTGGGCGCTCGCCCGCTATCGCAACCTGTCGGCCAGCAACAGCCGATCCGTCGCCTACGGGATGTGAGCGTGGCGCGCCGTCTGCTGATTGTCGTCGGCCTCAAGCGCGAGGCGCGGCTTGCCGCGAAGGGCGGCGTCGCCACGGTTTGCAGCGGCGGCGACGTCGGGCTGCTGGAATCGCGGCTGGCGGACATAGATCGCGCCAGTGTCAGCGGCGTCGTCAGCTTCGGGCTTGCGGGTGGGCTGGATATGGCGCTTGCGCCCGGCGATCTCCTGCTCGCGCGGGCCGTCGCCGCGCCGCCGCGGACCTTCGGGACAGACGCGGCGCTGACCGACGCGCTCGCCGAAGCCTTGAAATCCGCCGGTCTGCGGCTTTCGGACGGCGTTTTCGCCGGCGTCGACGCCACGGTCCTGACGCCGGAGGACAAGGCGGCGCTGCGCGCGAAAACCGGCGCCGTCGCGGTCGACATGGAGAGCCATGTCGCGGCGCGTTATGCGGCGGAGCGCAACATCCCCTTCGCCGCCGTGCGCGCCGTCAGCGACCCCGCCGGCCGCGCGCTGCCGAAGCTCGCCGCGCAGGCGCTGACGCCCGCGGGCGGAGTTCACTACGGTCGTGTCGTCTCGGGTCTTGCGCGCGCGCCGCGCGACCTCGGCGCGCTGCTGGAGGCCGGACGGGATTCGTCGGCGGCCTTTGCGACGCTCCGGCGCGCTGGCCGGGCGCTGGCGTATCTCTGACTTATTGCTGCGAGCGCGGGCGCACGCATTCCGGCGGACGGAAATAGCCGGTTTCGGCGCCGCAGGTCGGCGTCTGCCAGGGATCGCAGTCGAGATTGTGCCGGCGGATGAAGGCCAGGCACACCTGATGGCGCTGCTCGAGCGAGCCCGAAACCCGCGCCAGGCCGTTCCTGCCGCTGCGGCCGTCGCTCTTGCGACGCTTCTTCTTCGCCGGCGCGGCCTGTTCGGCCGCCGCGGCCGGCGCTGTCGACGCGGCGGGCGCGGCCGGCGCCGCGGCCTTGTCTTGCGCGAGGGCGGGGGCCGTCAGCGCGATAGCGAGCACGCCGGCAAGCGACAGGCGTGAAAGTGCTGGCGTGAAAATCCGCTGAAACATGTTCGGTGTGGCCTCCGTGCGTCGTCGCAAACTAACCGGCCCGCCGCGGCCGTTCAATGCAATCCGGTTGTGCGTCGCTATTCTGCAGCCGTCGCCCTGGCGTCGTTCTCGGCCTTGACCGGGCTCTCGGCCTTGGCGGCGCGTTCCAGCGCCTCGTCTTCGCGCATCTGGCTCAGGGTCTTCTGGACATTGGCCTGGAAAACGAATTCGGCTGGGCGCGCCTTGTCGATCGGAATGTCCGGCGCAAAGGCGCCGTCGGTGCGCACGCCGGCCAGCGCGACTTTGACAGCCTTCCAGGGCTTCGCCACGGAATCGGCCACGGCGGTCGCCTCGAAGCCGCAATGCACCATGCAATTCGAGCATTTCTCGTACTTGCCGACGCCGTAGGCGTCCCAGTCCGTGCCTTCCATCAGCTCCTTGAAAGTCGGGACGACGCCTTCGCCGAGCAGGTAGCAGGGCTTCTGCCAGCCGAAGACGTTGCGCGTCGGGTTGCCCCAGGGCGTGCATTGATACGTCTGGTTGCCCGCGAGGAAGTCGAGGAACAGGCCCGACTGGTTGAAGGCCCAGGCGCGGCCGCCGCGTCCCTTGCGGAATATGTCGCGGAACAGGGTCTTGGTGCGCTGGCGGTTGAGGAAGTGCTGCTGGTCGGGCGCGCGCTCGTAGGCGTAGCCCGGCGAGACCGTGACGCCATCGACGCCGAGCTCGGTCACCGTGTCGAAGAAGGCGGCGATGCGGTCCGCCTGCGCGCCGTCGAAGAAGGTGCAGTTGATGGTGACGCGGAACCCCTTCGATTTGGCGAGCTTGATCGCCGCGACGGCGCGATCGTAGACGCCCTCCTGGCTCACGGCGTGGTCATGCATCTCGCGGTCGCCGTCGAGATGGATCGACCAGGTGAAATAGGGGCTGGGCTTGTACTGGCCGATCTTCTTCTCGAGCAGCAGCGCATTGGTGCAGAGGATGACGAATTTCTTTCGGGCGACGATGCCCTCGACGATCTCCGGCATCTCCTTGTGCAGCAGCGGCTCGCCGCCGGCGATGGACACGACCGGCGCGCCGCATTCATCCACCGCGCCGAGCGCGTCGGCGACGGAAAGGCGCTTGTTCAGGATGGCGTCGGGATAGTCGATCTTGCCGCAGCCGGCGCAGGCGAGATTGCACCGGAACAGCGGCTCCATCATCAGAACCAGTGGATAGCGCTTGCGGCCGGTGAGGTGTTGTTTGAGAACGTAGCCGCCAATCTTGGCGACGTAGCGCAAAGGTATGCCCACGCCAGACTCCCGAATTCCAAGCCGCCGTCTTAGTAAATAGGGCATGGATGGTCAATTTCCCGCCCCTATCTGAGGTTAAGGACCGGGACGCTCCGTGACGGAGAGCGGCGCCGCATGGTATCGCTCCCGCCGCCGGGCGGGACGCCTGTCGCGGGACAGCCTTGTCGCCGACGCCGGCTAACGGAGCAACATGGCCGCCCTGCTCGAACGCATCGTCCGTTTCTGCACGCTGAAGCCCTGGCTTGTCGTCGGCCTGACCCTGGTCCTGACGCTGGCGGCGGGCGTTTTTTCGGTCCAGCGCTTCGCCATCGACACCAATACGGCCAAGCTCATTTCGCCGGACATCCCCTGGCGGCAGGACGAGATCGCCTACGGCAAGGCCTTCCCCCAATTCGACAATCTGATCGCGGCGGTGATCGACGGCCCGACGCCGGAGGCCGTCGATTCCGCCGCCGATCGCCTGGTCGCCGCCCTCGGGCAGGCCGACATGCGGGCCGATGTCGTGCGGGCGTGGCGACCCGACCGCAACGCCTATCTCGACCGCGAGGGCCTGCTGCTGACCGACCGGCCGACGCTGGAGACGACGCTCGCAGACCTTGTCGCCCGCCGCGACTTTCTCGGCGGGCTTGCCGCCGATCCCAGTTTGCGCGGGCTGATGCGGCTGATCTCCGGCGCCATGGAGGCGGCCGAAAAGGACCGCGCGCGCTTCGATCCGTTCCTCGCGCCGCTCGACCGCATCGCGACGACGATCGAGAGCGCGCTGGCGGGCCAGCCGAAGCCGCTGTCATGGCGCGCGCTGCTCGACAGGGGCGAGCCGACCGCCGGCGAGCTCAGGCGGATCGTGCTGATCGACCCGGTGCTCGATTTCACCGCGCTGGAGCCTGGCGGCAAGCCGACGAAAGCGGTGCGCGCGACGGCGGCGAAGCTCGGCATCGACAAGGCGGGGGGCTATGTCTTTCGCTTGACGGGGCCGACGCCGCTGGCCGACGAGGAATTCGGCACCGTCGCCGAGAATTACGAGATCAATCTCGGCGTCACCATCGCGCTGGTGGCGCTCGTGCTGTTTCTCGCGCTGCGCTCCGGCAAGATCATTTTCGCCGTGCTGGTCACGCTGTTCGTCGGCCTCGTCATAACCATGGGCGTCGGCCTGATCGCGGTGCAGCGCCTCAATCTGATCTCGGTCGCCTTCGCCGCGCTGTTCATCGGCCTCGGCGTCGATTTCGGCATCCAGTTCGCAACCCGATATCGCGAGGAGCGGCGCAACCACGACGATCTGAAACAGGCGCTGACCGCGGCGATCCGCAATATCGGCTATTCGCTGTCGCTTGCCGCCATGTCGCTGGTGGCGGGTTTCTTCTGCTTCCTGCCGACCGAGTTCAAGGGCGTGTCGGAGCTTGGCCTGATCGCCGGCCTCGGCATGATCGTCGCGTTTGCGACCACCATCGTCTTTCTGCCGGCGCTGATGGTGGTCATCCGACCCGGCCCGGAGACGCGGCCGGTCGAGACGGCCTCGCTCGCCGCCGTCGACCGCTGGATCGAGCATCACCGCGCCATCGTGCTGATCGCCACCGCGCTCGTCGTGCTGGCCGGCGTTCCGGCGCTCCTGAAGCTGAAGTTCGATTCCAACCCGATGCACCTGCGCAGCGACAAGGTCGAAAGCGTCGCGACGTTCTACGATCTTGCGCACGATCCGCAGACCGCGCCGAACACGATCTCGATCCTGGCCGCCGACCTGAAAGAGGCCGACGCGCTCGCCGTGCGCCTTGCGAGCCTGCCGACGGTGGCGCGCGTCGTGACCCTGTCGACCTTCCTGCCGCAGGACCAGAAGGAAAAGCTTGCGATGGTCGCCAAGGCGGGCGCGGAACTGGCGGGCGTGCTCGACGCCAGGCCCGCGCCTGCGCCGAGCGATGCGGAAAATCTCAAGGAGATCGGCGATGCGCTCGATCTGCTCGAAGTGGCGGAAGGGCAGGGCGCGCCGCCGCCGATGCAGCATTTCACGCGCGCCGTGACGGCATTGTCGAAGGCGACGCCGCAGGCGCGCGCGGCGGCGCAGACGGCGCTGTTCGCCAATTTCGAGCCGCTGCTGCATACGCTGCGCACGGCGCTGTCGCCCAAGGCGGTCACGCGCGCCGACATCCCGGACGAGATTTCGCGCGACTGGATCGCGTCCGACGGGCGCGCGCGCATCGAGGTCTTTCCCAAGGGCGAGACGCGCGACAATGAAGCGCTGGCGAAATTCGCCGCGGAAGTGCGCGGCGTTGCGCCCCATGCGACGGGCGCGCCGATCACCGTCGTCGAAGCCGGCAAGACGATCGTCAGCTCCTTCGCCGAAGCCGGCGCGCTCGCCTTCGTGGCGATCTTCGCCATCCTCTACATCGCCATGCGCAGCGTGAAGGACGTGGCGCTGGCGCTGGGGCCGCTTGTGCTCGCCGGGGTCATGAGCCTCGAAGCCGCGCAGCTTCTCGGCATGTCGCTCGACTTCGCCAACATCATCGCGCTGCCGCTGATGTTTGCGGTCGGCGTCGCCTTCCACATCTATTATCTGATCGCCTGGCGTAAGGGCGTGGCGGACCTGCTGGCCTCGAGCCTCACGCGCGCAATCTTCTTCTCGTCGCTGACGACCGGGATCGCCTTCGGCAGCCTATGCCTGTCGTCCCACCCCGGCACGGCCGGCATGGGCAAGCTGCTCGCCATCTCGCTGTTCTTCACGCTTCTGGCCGCCTTCGTCATCGTGCCGGCCTTCCTCGGCCCGCCGCCCGACATCGACGATGTCCCGGGCGAGACGAAGGGCGGCGTCTGACTCCTGCGCCGCGGCGAGGCGCAGGCTGTCGTCGATGCGCGGCCGCCAGGCGAGCGCGAATATCGTCGCGACGACGGCCGCGCCGACGAAACGATTGGCGCCGAGGCCGCAAGCCATGCCAAACGCCAAGGCCGCCATCAACGCGTGGGCGGGTTCGGTAGGATTGCGCCAGCCGCCGATGGCGACGGTGAGGGTCAGGTACTTCGCGATCGCCACCGAGCAGGCGGCGCAGATCAGCGGCCAGAACCATTGGCTGTTGGCAAGCCCCGACAATTGCAGTTCGACGCCGACGATTGCGCCGAGCGTCGCCCAGAAGGCGCAGGGCGCCCAGCCGGCCGACAGATCGCGCATGTTTCTGTCGAGCCCGAGGCTCAGTCCGAGCAATGCGGCCCACAACACGCCCAACGCCACGTCACGCTCCCCAATAGTTACGAAATCCTTAACATGAAGGAGCGCATTAAGACATTGTTTACGTTTACTTTGGTTAATAGGATGATCTGCGCCTTGGTTCCGGCGCGATTCCGGAGCTAGTCTCGCGCCAGTCCGATCCAGGCGGGGAGCGGCCGATGGTTGGTTCAATACGAACTCTGGTTCTTGGCGGCGCGCTCGCGATGGCGACGCCCGCGCTCGCTGTCGAACCCTGGGGCGTGTGGGTGCGTGAAGCCAGCGGCACGACGTTCGACTTCTACAATTGCGCGGGCAAGCTCTGCGCGAAGGTGATCGGCGTCGGCAAGCCCGACGAGAAAAAGGCGATCGGCACCGTCATCCTGCGCAACGCCGTGCTCGACAAGGAAGGCGTGTGGCGCGGCGAAATCTACAATACGGAAGACGGCAAGACATATCAGGGCGGCGTGAAAGTAGAGAAGCCGACCGAACTGACGCTCGAAGGCTGCCTTATCGCCTTTCTATGCAAGAGCGAGACTTGGAAGCGCGCCGAGGACCAGACGAAGGCGTCCACGCCCGGCGGCAAGCCGTCCATGCCTGCGCCCTCCGGAACGCCGGGTCTCGGACACTGAGCGCAGAACAGGCGCGCAGACCGCGCCTGCGCAGACGGCCGTTGTGAAGGGCGGATCGCGGCTGCTCTAATGCTCCCGAACGAAGGGAGCGAAACGATGGTCGATCTTTCCGGCAAATTCGCCGTCATCACGGGCGCGGCGTCCGGCATCGGGCGGGCGACGGCGACGCTGTTCGCCGAGCGCGGCGCGCGGGTGCTGGCGGTCGACCGGCCGGAATCGGCGATCATGACGGCGCACGCAGGCAATGACGCAGTCAGCGTGCTGGCGAAAAGCGTCGCCGACGACGATGCGCCGGACGCCATCGTGCGCGCGGCGCTCGAAAAATTCGGCGCGATCGACATTCTGTTCAACAACGCCGGCGTCTCGAACCGCTCGCTGGCGGCGGAGACGAGCGACGCCGACTGGGACAGGGTGTTCGCCGTCAACGTGCGCGCGCCGTTCCGCATCTCGCGCGCCGCCATCCCGCATCTCATCAGGCGCGCGGAGGAAAAGAGCCGCGCGCGAATCATCTGCACGGCCTCCGTCATGGCCTTCGACACCGACATCGGACTCGCCGCCTATACGGCGTCCAAGCACGGCGTGGCGGGGCTGACCAAGACGCTGGCGCTCGAACTCGGCAAGCACAAGGTGACGGCCAATTACATCCTGCCCGGCGCGATCGAGACCGGCATGACGCAAGCCTCCTTCGCCGATCCCTTCGTGCGCGGCGTGTGGGAGAAGAAGGCGGCGCTGCGGCGGCTCGGCCAGCCGATCGACATGGCGCGCGCCGCGCTGCTGCTGGCGAGCGACGAAGCCGATTTCATCACCGGCCACGGGCTGGTGGCCGACGGCGGCTTGACGCTGCGCACCTGACGCGAAAGATTTCGCCGGTCGCAGCCGGAGCGTTGACGTGGTCCCCCAAGCCTATCTTCAACTCGCCGGCGCCGTCGCCTTCAATGCGGCCTCGTATACGATCTACAAGGCGATCGTCGGCGCCGCGCCCGGCGTCTGGTGGCCGCTGTTCGCTCTCGGCCTGGGGCTGGGCGCCCTCAACACCTATCTGTTCACGCACGCGATCCGCGACATTCCGCTCTCGATCGCCTTTCCGGCCTTTTCGGGCGCCTCGTTCGCGACGATCGCGCTCGTGTCGATTGTCGTCTTCGGCGAGCCGTTCCGGGGCCTCACGATCGCCGGCATGGCGCTCGTGATCCTCGGCAGCGCCCTGGTGCTCTACAGCCAGTGAGGCTTACGCGCTGGCCGCGTCGAGTTCGGCAATGTCGGCCGCGGTCAGCGACAGTTTCGCCGCGCCCAGCAATTCCTCGAGTTGCCCGACCGTCGTCGCGCTGGCGATTGGCGCGGTCAGGCCCTTGCGCGCCATGATCCAGGCGAGCGCCACCTGCGCGCAGGTCGCCTTGTGCGCGGCTGCGACGGAATCGAGCGCCGCAAGAACCTTGGGGCCGTTGGTCTTGAGATATTTGCCGGCGGTGCGCGGGCCGCGCACGCTTTTGCCGAGATCGGCCTCGCTGCGATACTTGCCGGTGAGAAAGCCGGCCGCCAGCGAGAAGAAGGGAATGACGCCGATCTGCTCCTTCACGCAGAGGTCCTGCAACTCGCCCTCGAACACCTTGCGCTCGACGAGATTGTATTCGGGCTGCATGCATTCGTAGCGCGGCAGTCCGTTGTTCGCGGAAACATCGAGCGCCTCCTTCAGGCGCGCCGCGCTGTAGTTCGAGGCGCCGATCACGCGCACCTTGCCAGCCTTGACGAGATCGTCGTAGGCGCCGAGCGTCTCGGACAGAGGGGTGTCCGGATCGTCCTTGTGCGACTGGTAGAGATCGATGCGGTCGGTTTGCAGGCGCTTCAGCGAATCCTCGACCGCCTGCCGGATGTAATCCGGCTTCAGGCCCTTGATGAAACCGACCTTGGTGGCGAGCACGATCTTGTCGCGCTTGCCGCTGCGCTTGAACCAATTGCCGAGCACGGTTTCGGATTCGCCGCCGGTATGGCCGGGAACCCAGACCGAATAGACGTCGGCGGTGTCGATGAATTCGAAGCCGTGATCGACGAAGGCGTCGAGCAGGCGAAAGGACGTCGCCTCGTCCGCGGTCCAGCCGAAGACATTGCCGCCGAAGCAGAAGGGATGGACATGGAGATCGGAGCGTCCGATGCGGCGCTTGGTCATGGCGTTACCTCTTATGGACCGCGAGCCCTCAGGCTCGCCTCGTCCTGCAATATAGAGCAAGAGGGCGGCGACGCGATCGCGCGTCGAGCATGACGACAATGCGAGCCTGAAGGCTCGCGGTCTGCTCACTCCAACCCAAACCCGCGCAGATAGACATTCGCCAAGATCTTCGCCGTCGCATGAACGTCGATCGTCGCCGCGCGGCGCTGGATCATGGCGGTGAAGCCGATGTGTTCGGAGCCGCCGAACACCATGTCGCGCATCATGGCGCGCGACGGCCCGCCGGGGCGATCCTCGCCATGGCCGAACTTGTCGAGCAGCGCGACGAACTGGTTGGCGAAGCGCGCGAGCGCGTCGCGCCCGGCCGAGCGGCGATAGGATTTCACGCCGCGAACCTCACGCAACCATATCCGGTATTTTTCGTCGTCCTCAATGACGGCGGAGAGGTGCAGCGCGATCAGCCTTTCGAGGCCCTCGCGCAAGCTGCCCGCCTCCTTCACGGCCTGTTGCGCGGCTTCCACGCGCCGCTCGAGCGCCGCCAATCCGGCGCGAATGACCAGATCGTTCTTGTTGCGGAAATAATTGTAGAGCGTGCCTTCCGAGAGGCCGGCGGCCGCCGCCACGGCCGCCATGCTGGTGTTCTCGTAGCCGTTGCGCAGGAACAGGTCTTCGGCGACGCTGAGAATGCCGGCCTCGCGCTCGCCCCATGCGCCGACCGCGCTGGCGCCGGCGCGCGGTTTGCCCGACTTCGCGATTGTCGCCCTGGCTTCGTTGCGCTGCGGTCTCGCCATGATCCCCCGCCGCGCTGACGAAGCGGCAATTGACACTAGCAAATTTCTGAGGCAACCTCAAATTTAATTGGAGGATTAAAGGCGCGCGGCCGCAAGAGCCGTCGCCGGCGTCGAGGGAGGAAGCGCGTCAGCGCAGGCCGCTCCTTGGCGCGACCAAGCCGCAGGGGCGCCATGCCGGTCATCGAAAGCAAGATCGACGTCAATTCCGACACTTTCCGCGCCAATCGCGAGGAGATGCTGCGGCTGATCGACGAATTCCGCGCGCTGGAAAACAAGGTCCGCGAGACCGGCGAGACCAAGCGCGAGCTCTTCACAAAACGCGGGCAGATCATGCCGCGCGAACGGCTGGCGCTGCTGCTCGACCCCGGCGCGCCCTGGCTCGAAATATCGACGCTCGCCGGCCTGCGGATGCACGACGAATTCGGCGGCGGCGGCATCATCGGCATCGGCTACGTGTCGGGCATCCGCTGCATGGTCATGGCGTCGGACAGCGCCTTCAAGGGCGGCACGTCGACGCCGATGAGCGTGAAGAAGGGGCTTCGCGCGCAACAGATGGCGATGGAAAACAAGCTGCCGATGGTGCGGCTTGTCGAATCCGGCGGCGCGAATCTTCTCTTTCAGGCGGAAATGTTCGTGGAGGGCGGGCGCGGCTTCGCCAACCAGGCGCGCATGTCGGCGGCCGGCATTCCGCAGGTGACGGTGGTGCACGGCTCGTCCACCGCCGGCGGCGCCTATCTGCCGGGCCTTTCCGACTACAACATTCTGGTGCGCGGCAAGGCGAAGGTGTTTCTCGCCGGTCCGCCGCTGCTGCGCGCCGCCACCGGCGAGATCGCGACCGACGAGGAACTCGGCGGCGCCGACATGCATGTGACGAAGTCGGGCCTCGGCGAATACGTCGCCGAAGACGACGCCGACGGCATCCGCATCGCGCGCGAAGTCATGGCCATGCTGCCCTGGAACGAGCAGATCCAGCGCGGCGCGGCGCGCGATTACAAGGAGCCGCGCTACAGCCCGGACGAGCTTGCCGGCGTCGTGCCGGTCGACTATCGCAAGCCCGTCGACGTGCGCGAGGTGATCGCGCGCATCGTCGACGATTCCGAATATCTCGACTTCAAGGGCCTGTACGGCGTGCACACGGTGTGCGGCCACGGCGCGATCGAGGGGCATACGGTCGGCTTCATCGGCAACAACGGGCCGATCGACGCCGACGGCGCCACCAAGGCGGCGCAGTTCATCCAGCTTTGCTGCCAGTCGAACATTCCGATCGTCTACCTGCAGAACACGACGGGCTACATGGTCGGCCGCGAGGCCGAGCAGGCGGGCATCATCAAGCACGGCTCGAAGATGATCCAGGCGGTCGCCAATTCCACCGTGCCGCAGATCACGCTGCATATCGGCGCCTCGTTCGGCGCGGGCAATTACGGCATGTGCGGGCGCGGCTACGATCCGCGCTTCATCTTCGCCTGGCCGAACAATCGCATCGCCGTGATGGGGCCGGAACAGGCGGCCAAGGTCATGTCGATCGTGACCGAGGGCAAGCTGAAACGTGAAGGCAAGCCGGTCGACCACGACAAGCTGGCCGCGATGGAAAAGGGCATAGCCGACCGGATGCAGGGCGAGACGACCGCGCTCTACGCCACCGCGCGCCTGTGGGACGACGGGCTGATCGATCCGCGCGACACGCGAAAGGTGCTCGCCTTCTGCCTGTCGATCTGCCGCGAGGCGGATGTGCGGCCGCTGCGGCAGACGACCTTCGGCGTCGCGCGCATGTGAGGATGCAAGAATGAAATTCACGCAGGAACACGACGAAATCCGTCGCAGCATTTCGAAATTCATCGCCTCCGACATCAACCCGTTCGTCGACGAATGGGAGAAGGCGGGCATCTTCCCGGCGCACGAATTGTTCGGGAAGATGGGCAAGCTCGGCTTCCTCGGCCTGAACAAGCCGGTGGAGTTCGGCGGCTCGGGCCTCGATTATTCCTACGCCATGGCTTTTGCCGAAGAGCTCGGCCAGATCAATTGCGGCGGCGTGCCGATGGCGATCGGCGTGCAGACGGACATGGCGACGCCGGCGCTCGCGCGCTTCGGCTCGGACGAGGTGCGCCGCGAGTTTCTCGCGCCTTCGATTTCGGGCGATTATGTCGCCTGCCTCGGCGTGTCGGAAGTCGGCGCGGGCTCGGACGTCGCGTCGGTGAAGACGACGGCGAAGAAGGACGGCGGCGACTACGTCATCAACGGCGGCAAGATGTGGACGACCAACGGCACGCAGGCCGACTGGATCTGCCTGCTCGCCAACACGTCCGAGGGGCCGGTCCATCGCAACAAGTCGCTGATCTGCGTGCCGATGAAGACGAAGGGCGTCGAGATCGCGCGCAAGCTCGACAAGATGGGCATGCACTCCTCCGATACGGCGCAGATCTATTTCGACAATGTGCGCGTGCCGCAGCGCTACCTGATCGGCGAGGAAGGCAAGGGCTTCACCTACCAGATGGTCCAGTTCCAGGAGGAACGTCTTTGGGGCGCGGTCTCCAGCCTCAAGGGCAAGGAGCGCGTCATCCAGGCGACGATCGATTATGCGCGCCAGCGCATGATCTTCGGCAAGCCCGTGCTGCACAACCAGGTCGTGCATTTCCGCCTCGCCGAATTGCAGACGGAGATCGAGCTGCTGCGCTCGCTCTGCTATCGCGCCTGCGAATTGATGCTCGAGGGACAGGACGTCACCAAGCTCGCCTCGATGGCGAAACTGAAGGCCGGACGGCTCGGCCGCGAAGTGACGGACTCATGCCTGCAATACTGGGGCGGCATGGGCTTCATGAACGAGACGCCGGTGAGCCGCTCCTATCGCGACTCGCGTCTCGCCTCGATCGGCGGCGGCGCCGACGAGGTGATGCTGATGATCCTGTCGAAGATGCTGGGCATTGCGCCGGAAGACGAGCGGAAGAAAAACTAGGTCGGTTCTGACGTCGCGCCGTCATTGCGAGGAGCGAAGCGACGAAGCAATCCATCCCCGCATCTGGACGTCGAGCCGGGGATGGATTGCTTCGCTTCGCTCGCAATGACGGGCGTCCGGCGAAGTGCGAGCAAGAGGTTATCGTGACGCAATTCTCCAAGATCCTCATCGCCAATCGCGGCGAGATCGCCTGCCGGGTCATGCGCACGGCGCGCGACATGGGCTTTTCGACCGTCGCCGTCTATTCCGACGCCGACGCCGATGCGCTGCATGTGCGCATGGCCGACGAAGCCGTGCGCATCGGACCGCCGCCCGTTTCGGACTCCTATCTCAACGTGCAGGCGATCGTGGATGCGGCCAGGCGCGTCGGCGCCGACGCGGTGCATCCGGGCTACGGATTTCTGTCGGAGAATGACGGCTTCGCCACGGCCTGCGAAGAGGCGGGCCTCGTCTTCATCGGACCCACGCCGGCGGCGATCCGCGCGATGGGCAACAAGGCGGCGGCCAAGCGCCTGATGATCGAGGCCGGCGTACCCTGCGTGCCCGGCTATCAGGGCGCCGACCAGGACGATGCGGTATTGGCGCGCGAAGCGCAGCGCATCGGCTTTCCGATCATGGTGAAGGCGGCGGCCGGCGGCGGCGGGCGCGGCATGCGTCTCGTTTCCCGCATGGACGATTTCGCCGACGCGGTTTCGACCGCGCGCTCGGAAGCGCAGAACGCCTTCGGCTCCGGCGAGCTCATTCTCGAAAAGGCGGTCGTCGACGCGCGCCATGTCGAAGTGCAGGTGTTCGGCGACAGCCACGGCCACGTCATTCATCTCGGCGAGCGCGATTGCTCGGCGCAGCGCCGGCACCAGAAGGTGATCGAGGAAGCGCCGTCGCCGGCCGTATCGCCGTCCTTGCGTGAGAAGATGGGCGCGGCGGCGGTGGCGGCGGCGAAAGCCATTTCCTATCGCGGCGCCGGCACGGTGGAATTCCTGCTCGGCGCGGACGGCGAATTCTATTTCCTCGAAATGAATACGCGCCTGCAGGTCGAGCATCCCGTGACGGAAGAGATCACGGGCCTCGATCTTGTCGAATGGCAATTGCGCGTGGCGGCCGGAGAGCCGCTGCCGCTCCGGCAGGAGGACGTGCGGCTCGACGGCCATGCGATCGAAGTGCGTCTCTACGCGGAATCGCCGGAAAAGAATTTCTTGCCGCAGAGCGGGACTGTTTTTCTGTGGGCGCCGGCGCAGGCCAGGGGCGTGCGCGTCGATCACGGCATTCGCTCGGGTCAGGAGATTTCGCCTTTCTACGATCCGATGATCGCCAAGGTCATCGCGCACGGGCGCACGCGCGAGGAAGCGCGCCGGCGTCTGGTGCGCGCGCTGGACGAGACGGTCCTGTTCGGCCTGCCGAACAACAAGGCCTTCCTTGTCGCGCTGCTCGGCCATCCCGTCTTCGCCAAAGGCGAAACGACGACCGGCTTCATCGGCGCGCATTTCGCGGCCGGATCGGAGGCCATGGCGGAGAAGCAGCCGTCGACGCGGCTGCTCGCGCTAGCCGCCGCGCTGCTCTACGAGCGCAGCGCGCGACAGCTTGCGCCGCTCGTGTCGAGCTGGGATTCCACCGGCGAGTTCTCCAAGCCGCTGAAACTCGCCGTGGGCGAAAAGGAAACGCCGGTGTCGCTGACGGCGCGCGGCGCATCGTCCTATTCGGTCCTGGTCGGCGGCGAGAGGGTCGATCTCGACGTGGTCGAGCGCGACCGGACAAGCGTGCGCTACGCCGTGCAGGGCGTGCAGGCGTCGGCCGCCTACGCCTTCGACGGCGCGACGCTGCATCTGGAAGCCGCCGGCGAGCAACTGACGACGCGCGAGACCTCGCACGAGATCAAGAGCGCGGCCGAGCGCGAGGGCGGGGCGCGGCTCGTCGCGCCGATGAACGGACGCATCGTCGCCGTGCTGGCGCAGGCGGGCGAGCCCGTGAAGAAGGGCCAGCGCGTCGTCGTTCTCGAGGCGATGAAGATGCAGCACGAGATCGTCGCCGGCCGCGACGGCGTGCTGGAGGTCGTGTCGGTGAAGGAAGGCGACCAGGTCGCCACGCGCCAGGTGCTGGCGACGCTGGCGGCGGAAGGCGCGTAGGAACGATGACGGCCGTCGTTGCGAGCGAAGCGAAGCAATCCATCCACCGGGACTGACCGCAAGGATGGATTGCTTCGTCGCTTCGCTCCTCGCAATGACGGGGGGAGGATGAAATGTCGGTAGCCAAGAGCCTCTACTACGACGAAAGCCACGAAGCCTTTCGCGAAACCGTTCGCCGCTTCGTCGACAAGGAGATCGCGCCCTTCGTCGACGAATGGGACGAGGCCGGCGGCTTTCCGCGCGAGCTTTACAAGAAGGCGGCCGAGGTCGGCATTCTCGGCCTCGGCTATCCGGAAGAATACGGCGGCTCGCCCTGCGACCAGTTCCATCGCATCGTGCTGTCGCAGGAGCTCGCGCGGGCCGGCTCGGGCGGCGTCTGCGCCAGCCTGAACAGCCATACGATCGGCTCGCCGCCGATCCTCGCGGTCGGGCCCGAGGCGATGAAGAAGCGCGTGCTGCCGCAGGTGCTGGCGGGCGAGAAGATTTCCGCGCTCGCCATCACCGAGCCGTCCGGCGGCTCCGATGTCGCGCAATTGAAGACGACCGCGCGACGCGAGGGCGATCACTACATCGTCAACGGCTCGAAGATGTTCATCACCTCCGGCGTGCGCGCGGATTTCTACACGGTCGCGGTGCGCACCGGCGGGGCGGGCGCGGGCGGCGTGTCGCTGCTCCTGATCGAGCGCGGGATGCCCGGCTTCACGCAGCAGCCGCTGAAGAAGATGGGCTGGTGGGCGAGCGACACGGCGCAATTGTTTTTCGACGACGTCAAGGTTCCGGTCGAGAACCTGATCGGCGAGGAGAACAAGGGCTTCAAATATGTGATGCTCAACTTTAATTCCGAGCGCCTCGGCATGGCGGCCGGCTGCACCGCCTTCTCGCGCCTGTGCCTCGAGGAGGCGATTGCCTGGGCGCGCGAGCGAAAGGTGTTCGGCGCGCGCCTCGCGGACCAGCAGGTGGTGCGCCACAAGATCGTCGACATGGCGATGCGCGTGAACGCGACGCAGGCCTGGCTCGAGCAGCTCGCCTGGCGCGTGCAGAATGGCGAAAAGCCGGCGGCCGAGATCGCCATGCTGAAGAACCAGGCGACGCAGACCATGGCCTTCTGCGCGTCCGAGGCCGTGCAGATCCACGGCGGCATGGGCTTCATGCGCGGCACGAAGGTCGAGCGCATCTACCGGGAAGTGAAGGTCAACGCCATCGGCGGGGGCGCGGAGGAGATCATGAAGGATCTCGCCGCCCGGCAGATGGGCATCTGACCGAGCGGCGGTCTGGCGATCCGTTCGGGACTCCCTACATCAGCGGGGTGCGCGGACGACGAACATGATTCCGGAATGGATCAAGCATTCCAAGTGGAGATGGCTGCGGCCGCCGATCGGCGTGTCGCTGGTCATTCTGGGCATGTTCGGCTTCCTGCCGGTGATCGGCTTCTGGATGATCCCGCTCGGCCTTGCCGTGCTGGCGGTCGATTTCCCCGCCGCCGAGAAGGCGCTCGACTGGCTCACGGAGAAATGGCGCGCGATCGAGGCGCTCTGGCGCGCATGGCGCAAGAAAAAGTGAGCATGGACCGCGAGCCTTCAGGCGCGCGAGATCACTCGATGACCTTCCAGATGCCGTTCGCCGCCATCACCGGACGGCCCTTCACCTTGAGAACGCCGCGCAGGAAGATCACGGTCTTGGCGGCGCGCACGATCTCCGTGTCGCACTCCACGAAATCGCCATGCTTCACCGCGGCGAGAAACTGGTTCTCGAGCTGCATGGTGACGCATTTGCGCCGGCCCGCCGCTTCCCAGGCGACGAAGCCGATGGCGTGATCGGCGAAGGTCATGAGCATGCCGCCATGCACCGCGCCCTGCCGGTTCTCGTGCTTTTCCTCGGCAAGAAAGGCGTATCGCCAGCCTTCGCCCTCGCGTTTGGCCCATATCGGTCCGACGAGCGCGGAAAAACCCGGTCCCTTCATGATCTTCCAGCCGTGCGCGGCCGGATCGAACGTCGTGTTGCCGGCCATCGCCGCGTGATCGGTCATAAATTCCTGTCCTACAAGAGTGTCGACCAATATAGGTCAGGGTTCGGTCGGGAGGAAGTCGGCGCGATTGGCGACGATGAATTCCTGCATGGCCCGCACGGCCGGCAACGGCCTGCGGTCGAGGCGGCGCATGACGTACCACGTGCGTATGACCGGCAGGCCGCGCGCGTCGAGCTTGACCAGGCGGCCGTCGGCAAGCTCGGCCGCCACCGTGTGGGCCGAAATGAAAGCGACGCCGAGGCCGGCCATCACCGCCTGCTTGATCGTCTCGTTGGAATCGATCTCGAGGCCGAAATGCGGGGTTACGCCGGCCTGCTCGAGGAAGCGCTCCATCAGGTTGCGCGTGCCGGAGCCGGGCTCGCGCACGACGAAGGTTTCGCCCGTCAGCAAGGCCGGATCGAACCTGCGGCGACGCGCAAGCCGATGGCCGGGCTCGGCGACAATGAGATGCGGGTGGTCGCCGATCGGGTCGGCGGCGCAGCTCTGGTCCTCCGGCGGGCGGCCCATGATGGCGATGTCGATGGAAAAATCGCGCAAGGCCTGGAGCATCTGTTCGCGATTGCCGACGGTGATCGACACTTTCACGCCCGGATGAGTTCGCGCGAAGGCGCCGACCATGCGCGGCGCGAAATATTTGGCGGTCGACACCAACCCGACGCTGACGCGGCCTGCGACACCTCCGCGCAGGGTCTGGAGCGTGGTCTCGAATTCGTCGATGGCGGCGTCCACCGCCTGGGCGGCGCGCAAGGCCTCGCGGCCGACTGCGGTCAGCACGAATTTGTCGGCCGCGCGCTCCAGCAGGGGAAGGCCGGCGTTCTGCTCGAACTGCCTGATTTGCATGGAGATCGCCGGCGCGGTGACGAAGAGTTCGCGCGCCGCCGCCGTCACGGAGCCGGTGTCGGAAACCGCGCGAAGGGCGCGCAATTGTTTGAGCGTGACGCCGCGCATCGAAGGCCCATTTCAGAAAAACTGAATATGGCTTGCAGATAATTCAAATATTCTGTCCCGACAAGGTCGGCGACACTCCTTGCGTCCGGGTTCGTGTCCCCCGCGGCGGTCGAGACCCTTCAGGAGCAAGCTCCCATGAACCTGCACGCCTATCTCAACGCCTGGGCCGGCGGACGGCCGGTCGAGACCGCCGTCGCGACGACGATCGGACGACTGGCGGAGGCCGCCTACAAGCTCGGCGAAGCCGTGGGGCGCGGGCCGCTGGCCGACGACATGCACGAACTCATCGCTCATCACGCCGACGGCGATGCGCAGCGCCGGCTCGACATCCTGGCGGAAGAGACGGTGATCGACCGCATGCGCCATGCGCCGGTGCGCTACCTGGCTTCGGAAGAGAGCGAATCCGCCATCGACATCGTGCCGGGCTCGCCGGTCGCGGTCGCCGTCGATCCCCTCGACGGCTCCACCAATATCGACGCCAACGCGCCGGTCGGCCTTATCTTCTCGATTCTGCCGGCGCTCGATTCGGCAGCGGCGACCTTCCGCCAGCCGGGCCGCATGCAGCTCGCTGCGGGCTTCTTTATCTTTGGCCCGCACACCAGCCTCATGCTGACGCTGGGCGACGGCGTCGCCATCTTCACGCTCGACCGCACGGAACAGCGTTTCATTCTTGCGCGAACAAAGGTCACGACGCCGAAAACCTCGCGCGAATACGCGGTCAACGGCTCGAATGCGCGCTTCTGGAGCGACAGCGTGCGCTCCTATGTCGAGGAGCTGATCGCCGGCGCCGACGGCCCGCGCGCCATCGACTTCAATACGCGCTGGGTCGGCGCCCTGTGCGGCGAGACTTATCGCATCGTGCTGCGCGGCGGCCTCTATCTTTATCCCGGCGGCACGCGGCGCGGGCAGGTGCGCGGGCGGCTGCGGCTGCTCTACGAAGCCAACCCCATCGCCTTTCTGGTCGAGCAGGCCGGCGGCGAGGCGACGAATGGAGATCGCCCCATTCTCGACATCACGCCCGACAGCCTGCACGTGCATACGCCGCTCATTTTTGGCTCGCGCGACGAGGTCGAGCGCTTTCTCAGCCATGTCGGCCCGGCGAATATCGCCGACTATCGTGGCGGAGCGACTCAGACGGCCATGCGCATGTAATCAGGCGTCTTTCGCCTGAGACATTGCGCAACGGCGTTCAATGTGGTTTCGGGAGCGCACAACCCCGGAGCGCACATGGACATGTCGCCGAATGCTGGCTGGCTGGCTCTAGCCAAATATCCGCGCCTCGCCGCGCTGGCCGAGCGGGCGCGCGACCTGCCGCCGGTCTGTGCGGCAGTCGTGCATCCCTGCGATGTCGCATCGCTTGGCGGGGCGCTGGAGGCGCGCGATCTCGGCATGATCGAGCCCGTGCTGATCGGGCCGCGCCGCAAGATCCAGGCGACGGCGGAGGCGGCGGGCCTGTCTCTCGACGGACTCGCTATCGAGGACGCGCCACATTCTCACGCGGCCGCCGAGCGCGCGGTCGAACTCGTGCGCGCCGGCGCCGCGCAGGCGATCATGAAGGGATCGCTGCACACGGATGAAGTCATGGGCGCAATTGTGCGCGACGAGTTCGGGTTGAAAACCGAAAGGCGCATCTCGCACGTTTTCGTCATCGACGCGCCGCTCTATCCCAAACTCATTCTGGTCAGCGACGCGGCCGTGAACATCGCGCCCGATCTTCTCGCCAAGCGCGACATCGCGCAGAACGCGATCGACCTTGCCCGCGCCATTGGCGTCGAAAGGCCGAAGGTCGCGATCCTCTCGGCGGTCGAAACGGTGACGCCGAAGATCCCGTCGACCCTGGAGGCCGCGGCGTTGTGCAAGATGGCCGACCGCGGGCAGATCGCGGGCGGCGTTCTCGATGGGCCGCTTGCTTTCGACAACGCCATTTCGCGGGACGCCGCCGCGGCGAAAGGCATCGTGTCGGACGTGGCGGGCGAAGCCGATGTGCTGATCGCTCCCGATCTCGAGGCCGGCAACATACTCGCCAAGCAGCTCGTGTTTCTCGCGGGCGCAGAAGACGCCGGCCTCGTGCTCGGGGCGCGCTGCCCGGTGATCGTGACGAGCCGCGCCGACAGCCCCGCCGCGCGCATCGCTTCCGTCGCGCTGGCGCAGCTCTATGCGTATTGGGCGGAGAGGCAGGCGGCCGCGAAGCTCGCGGCGGGCGAGTGAGCGTTGCGCCGCGAAGCTTCAGCTTTGCAGACCGGGTCGAATCGGCGTTGGAATGAACTGCGAGCCCGAAGTCTCGCAGTCCGTTGTCGTGGCGGTTGCGACCGTCAAGCCCGGCCCTTCTCGATCTCCGTCAATCCCTTCTCCGCTTCGTCGGCGCTTTCGTAGATGTGCGGGGCGACGCCGCGTCCCTCGAGCGCGTCGCCGAGCTTCATGCGCAGAAAGCCGGAGGTCGTGTAGCGCGTGACGTCGGCGTAATAGCTGTCCATCAATCCGCGCACCATGGCCGAATAGGCGTCGAGCAACCCCGGCTCGATCGTGAAATTGTCGTAGTTGACGATGGCGTAGACGCGCTTTCCCACGTCTTTGAGCTTGTCGACGACAATGGCGTGAATGCGCGCGACATCGTCTTCGCTGCGCACCGCGTAGCGTTCGAGATTGACGAAGAAATGATTGGTCGCGGGATCGTAGACGAATCGCCGTTCGAGCGGGATGGACAGCATCAGGTCGCGCAGGCCCATCGGCTCCGCGGCGAAGATGCGCGCGTCCATGAGACATGGCGGGCGCGGCATGAGCGGCCTGAAATCCATCTTCGCGAGAATATCGCGGTCGAGATCGACGCCCGGCGCAATTTCGGCCAGCTCCATGCCATCCGACGTCAGGCGGAAGACGCAGCGCTCGGTGATGTAGAGAATGGTCTTGCCCTGCTTTCGCGCGACATCGCCGGAGAAGGTCACGTGTTCGACCCGGTCCACGAACTTGCGGATGTCGCCGTCCCTGACGATCGTCAGCCCGCCGTCGCGACATGCGACCGACAGGTCGCCGGCGACGAACGTGCCGACGAACACCACCTTCTTCGCGTTCTGGCTGATGTTGATGAAGCCGCCTGCGCCGGCAAGGCGCGGCCCGAATTTCGAGACGTTGAGCGAGCCGCTCCGGTCGGCCTGCGCGAGGCCGAGAAAGGCGACGTCGAGGCCGCCGCCGTCGTAAAAGTCGAACTGGTAGGGCTGGTCGATCACGGCCTGCGTGTTGATCGCTGCGCCGAAATCCATGCCGCTCGCGGGGATGCCGCCAATCACGCCGGGTTCGGCGGTCAGCGTGATGAGGTCGGCGACCTTTTCCTCGTTGGCGATGGCGGCGACGCCCTCCGGCATGCCGATGCCGAGATTGACGACGCTGTTGGGTTCGAGTTCGAGCGCCGCGCGCCGCGCAATGATTTTTCGCGCGCCCTCGGCCATCGGCGGCAGCGTTCCGGCGCGCGCGCGGATTTCCGAGGAATAGGCTGGATTGTAGGGCGTGGCGAAAGTCTGCCAGTGGTTTTCCGGCTTCGACACCACGACGCAATCCACGAGCACGCCCGGGACCTTCACCTGGCGCGGATTGAGCGAGCCGCTTTCGGCCACGCGCTCGACCTGCGCGATGACGATGCCGCCCGAGTTTCGCGCGGCCATGGCGATGGCGAGCGCTTCGAGCGTCAGCGCCTCCTTCTCCATCGTCAGATTGCCGTCGGGGTCGCCGGTCGTCGCGCGAATGATTCCGACGTGGATCGGAAAGCATTTGTAGAAGAGAAAGTCCTCGCCATCGATCGGCATGAGGCGGACGATGTCGTCCGTCGTGCGCGCATTGAGCTTGCCCCCGCCATTGCGCGGATCGACGAACGTGCCCAGGCCGACGCGCGTGATGTGGCCGGGCCGGCGCGCGGCGATGTCGCGGAAGAGATGGGTGATGACGCCCTGCGGCAGATTGTAGGCCTCGATCTGGTTCTCGACCGCCAGATGCTGCAGCTTCGGCACGAGGCCCCAATGGCCGCCGACGATCTTCCGGACGAGGCCGGCATGGGCGAGGTGATTGAGGCCGCGCTCCTTGCCGTCGCCCTGTCCCGCCGCATAGACCAGCGTGAGGTCGCGCGGGTGGCCGGCCTTCGACGCCTCCTCGTCGTTCGCGCCGAGGAAGCGCTGTTCGATCGCTATCGCAATCTCCTCGGCGAAGCCGATGCCGACGAAGCCGCCTGTCGCCAGCGTGTCGCCGTCGCGGATGAGTTTCACTGCATCCGCGGCGGAGACGACCTTGCCCTTCTCGTCGCGTTTCAGAAAGGGAAGGGCGGGGTGTTCCATGTGTCGCTCCGTTCGATCAGGCGGCGTGCAGCGCCTCCTCGACGAAATCCAGCCTATCCTGCCCGAAAAACATGTGGTCGCCGACAAAGGTCGTCGGCGCGCCGAAAACGCCGCGCGCGACCGCTTCCTCCGTCGTCGCCTTCAGGCGATCCTTGGCGCCTTGCGATTCCGCCTTCGCCATGAAATCGGCCGGATCGAAGCCTGCCGCCTTGAGCACGCCCGCGGCGGTGGGCAGATCGTTCATGTTCTTGCCGTCGACCCACATGGCCCTGAACATGGCGTCGACATAGGGACGAAACTGCGGCGTTCCCTCGAAGGCCGCTGCGCCGCGCATCATCACGAGCGTATTCACGGGAAAGAACGGATTGCGGTTGAAATCCACGCCATAGCGCCTGGCGAAGCGCGCAAGGTCCGCGTTCATCCATTTGCCCTTGGCGGGCACCATTGCCGGCGAGGCATTGCCCGTGGCCTTGAATACGCCGCCGAGCAGCATGGGCCGCCACACGATTTCCGCGCCCGTCCGCTTCGCGACGCCGTCCATCTGCGTATAGGCGAGATAGGAGGCCGGCGAGCCGAAATCGAAGAAAAATTCCGCGCGCTTCACTGTTTCTCTCCCGATATCTGTAATTGCATCCATCTCATGCTACGCTGAACCGATCCGGGAAAGAAAGTGGGAGATCGTTCATGAGCAAGGGCGCGGTTCTCGTGATCGGCGCTGGCGACGCGACCGGCGGCGCTATTGCGCGCCGGTTCGCGCGCGAAGGGCTCGTCGCCTGTCCGGCGCGCCGTCATGCCGACAAGCTCGAACCGCTCGTCGCCGCAATCCGCGACGAGGGTTTCGAAGCGCGGCCATTCGGCGTCGATGCGCGCGACGAGGAACAGATGATTGCGCTGGTCGCCGAGATCGAGCGCGACATCGGGCCAATCGAGGCCGCGGTCTTCAATATCGGCGCAAACGTGCGCTTTTCCATCGGCGAGACGACGTCGCGCGTCTATCGCAAGGTCTGGGAAATGGCGGCTTTCTCCGGCTTCCTGATGGGGCGCGAGGCGTCGCGGCCGATGGTCGCGCGCGGGCGCGGCACGATCATCTTTACGGGCGCGACGGCGAGCCTGCGCGGCGGGTCGGGCTTCTCGGCTTTCGCCGGCGCCAAATTCGCGCTGCGCGCGCTGGCGCAGAGCATGGCGCGGGAGCTGGGACCGCAGGGCGTGCATGTCGCCCATTCCATCATCGACGGCGCGATCGACACGGCCTTCATCCGCGACAATTTCCCCGAGCGCTACAAGCTGAAGGAGCAGGGCGGCATTCTCGATCCCGACGCGATCGCCGACGCCTATTGGGCCGTGCACGCGCAGCCGCGCAGCGCCTGGACGCACGAGTTCGATCTGCGGCCGTGGATGGAGACGTTCTGACATATGTCCCGCAGAAGTTGCAGACCTTGCGAGAGGGACATGCGAGCGAAAGCGCGAGGTCAGGACCTCTCGTCGAGGCCGAGCGTGCGCATGGCGCCGCCCGCGCCATTCGCGCCGGACTTTCCGGGCTGACCGGGCGGCCCTGCCGGTCCGCGCGGGCCGGCCGCCCCATCGCCGATGCACAGGCCGGCAGGCGCGCCGCCCGCGCCGCCCGGACCGCCTTCGCCGCCGGGGCCGCCAGCGCCTGCCGCGCCGCCGCGACCGCCTTCCGCCGCAAATTCGACGTGGCTTGCCGCCTCCGTCGGGTCCTTGGCGAAAACCGTGAATTGCCCGCCCGCGCCGCCGCTCGCGCCGTCGCCGCCGTCGCTTCCCTTGGCTCCCTGTCCGCCTGCCGCGCCGGCGGCTGCGGGCTTCACGCACCGCTCGGCGGCGGAGACGGCGTCAGCGCCTTTGGCGCCCGCGGCGCCGGGGGCGCCCGGCCGCCCCGGCCGTCCCGCCGCGCCAGCCTGGCCGCCGAGATCGACGCGCAGCACGCCGGAAATCTTGCCGTGCACGCGCAGCCGCACTTTTCCCGCTTCGCGACCCGCCCCCTGCGCCGGAGGTTTCTCGTTCGGCTGAAAGGCTCTGATTTCGCCGTTTTCAATCACCAGCGTCTCGACTTCGATATCGAGGTCGGCGCCGCTGGTGAGAAGGGCGGAATCGCGCAGGGTCAGCCGCGACGTGGCGATGCGCGCCGGCTTGTCCGCATCGAAGACGAGCGTGGCGCCGTCCACGACGAGCGCAGGCCGCTGGCGCAATTCGTCAATGCGCATCATCTCGGAGCGTTCGACCGTCGGCGCCTGCAAGGCGGCCGGAACTTTCGCAGCGCTCTGCGGCCAGTTGGACCGGTCGATGCGCTCGATGGCCGTCGAACCCGCCGGCAGAAACCCTGGCTTGCCGGTCATGCGGGCGAGAAAGCGCGCGGCGAAGGCCGGATAGCGATAATAGGCCGCCGAGCCGAGCAACAGCGCCGCGCCGGCGACAATCACGATCAGGGCCGTCGCAGTTTCGGCCAGACGCCGCGAACGGGCGGTTGCTTCCTGTTGTTCGGTAAAAGTCACCTGATCGACCGTCGTGCTTGCGGCGCATGTCCGCCCTGCCGAACCGCGCCTATCATTGCGGGAAGCTCCCTGACCAGTAAATTCGAGCGAAATTGCGCCGGAGCGCCGCCATGACCATCCTGTCCGTCCTCGACCTGTCCTTCGTGACCGAGGCGACGCCGCCCTCGGCCTCGCTTGCCAATTCAGTCGATCTCGCAATCCTTGCGGACAGGCTCGGCTATGCGCGCTACTGGGTCGCGGAACATCACAGCCTCGCCTCGGTCGCTTCCAGCGCGCCGGAGGTCATCATCGCGCGCATCGCCGCCGCCACGCGCCGCATCCGCGTGGGCGCGGGCGGCGTCATGCTGCCGAACCATGCGCCGCTGATGGTGGCGGAGCGCTTCCGCACCCTCGAGGCTTTTTTCCCCGGCCGCATCGATCTCGGCCTGGGACGCGCGCCCGGAACGGACCAGACGACCGCCTATGCGCTGCGCCGCCACCAGATACAGGAGCGCGACGCCGAACAGGATTTCCTGGAGAGACTGCAAGAACTGATCCTGTGGGACACCGGCGACTTTCCGGACTCGCATCCGTTCAAGCGCATCGCCGTCATGCCCTCCGACGTGCGGCTGCCGCCCATCTTCCTGCTGGGGTCGAGCGACTACAGCGCGGAACTGTCGGCGCAGATCGGCATGGGCTTCGCTTTCGCCCATCATTTCGCGAGTTACGACGCGAGCGAGGCCCTTCGCGCCTATCGCGCGCGCTTCCAGCCGTCGGCGTGGCGGGCGACGCCCTACGCCATTCTGGCGGTCGCGGTGGTCGCCGCCGACAGTGCGGCGGAGGCCGAGCGGCTGGCGTCCAGCGCCGATCTCAACTGGCTGCGCCGCGCGCGCGGCGAATATCGCCCCTTGCCGAGCCCGGAGGAAGCGCTCGCCGCGCCGATGTCGGAGCGCGAGCGCGCCGCGGCGCAGAAACATCGACGGCAATTGTTCGTGGGAACGCCGGCCACCGTGAAAGCCCGGCTCGACGAACTGGCGGCGGCCACGCAAGCCGATGAAATCATGATAACCTCGCCCATATATGACCATGGGGCGCGCAGGCGTTCGTACGAACTCATGGCGAAAGAATATGCGATCGCGCCAGTCGAAAGCGCGGCAAGCTAGGCGAGGGAGCGAGGGATGAGGCCTCCGGCGATCGAAAAATGGCACGAACTCGCCAAGGCGCGCGATGCACGCGGGCTCGACACGCTCCTCGATGACAGCGTCGTATTCGAATCGCCGGTCGTGCACACGCCGCAAGCCGGCAAGGCGATTACGACCAAATATCTCACGTCGGCGCTCGTCGTGCTGAACAACGAGCATTTCCGCTACGTCGGCGAATGGTTCGGGCCGACGTCCGGCGTCCTGGAATTTGCGACCGAGATCGACGGCGTCAAGATCAACGGCGTCGACATCATCACGTGGAACGCCGACGACCGTATCACGCATTTCAAGGTGATGGTGCGGCCGCTGAAGGCCGTGAACATGCTGCACCAGATGATGGCCGCGCAGCTTGCCGCGCAAGTCTCTTCCTCTCCGGGCTGAGGCGGGCATGGCGGAGCGGCTTCCCACGATCCCCTTCGAGCTGCAGCCGAGGCAGAAGAACCTCGGCTTCGATCTCGACCGCGCGCTCGCGGGCATTGTCAGCGTCAAGGCGCTCGCGCCGGACGACGCCTTCACGGCGCGCTCGCTCGGCACCGAGCGTCTCGGGCATGGCGTCGTCATCCGCCAGTCCGGTCTCGTGCTGACGGTCGGCTATCTCATCATCGAGGCGCAGGAGGTCTGGCTGCGCACGATCGACGGGCGCGTGATCGCCGGCCATGCGCTCGCCTACGATCAGGAAACAGGCTTCGGCCTCGTGCAGGCCATGGCCTCGCTCGACCTGCCGGTCTTGCCGTTCGGCGCGAGCCGTGAGGTTGCGCCGGGCGATAGCCTTATCATCGCCGGATCCGGCGGGCGCGAGGCGACGCTTGCCGCCTGCTGCGTCGGACGCCAGCCCTTCGCCGGCTATTGGGAATACTGGATCGCGGAGGCGATCATGACCGCGCCGGCGCACCCGTTCTGGGGCGGCGCGGCGGCGATCGACGAACACGGGCGGCTCGCCGGCGTCGCATCGCTGCAGGTGGAAGCGGGCGACGCCAAGTCGAGCCAAAGCCTCAACATGGTCATACCGATCGACCTGCTGCCCCCCGTCCTCGACGACCTCGTGAAATACGGCCGACCCAACAGGCCCGCGCGCCCGTGGCTCGGCATCTATGCGACGGAACTCGGCGAGCGCATCGTGATCGCCGGTATCGCCGACGACGGGCCGGCGGAACAGGCCGGGGTGGAGATCGGCGACATTCTGGTGGCGGTCGCCGGCGAAAAGGCGACGGCGCTCGGCGAGGTCTGGCGGCGCATATGGGCGCAGGGGCCCGCCGGTGTCGAGATTCCGCTGCTGATCGAACGTCAGGACCGCGTTCTGGAAGTGCGGGTGAAATCCGCCGACCGCCTGCTTTTCACGCGCGCGCGCGTGATTCATTGATGTTCAGATTTTCGGCGCGCCGCGCCGCGCCAGTCGCGCGGTGACGTAGAAGCACGTCAGCACCGCCGCTGTTCCGAACACCGCCGCGCCGGCGATGACGCCGGCATAGCCGCCCTCGGGCCCCCAGCGATGCGCGCCGTAGGTGACGAAGGGGATGGTGCCGAGGGTCGCGCGACCCCAGTTGAAGACAGTCGCGAGAATGGGGAAGCCAAGATTGTTGAAGGCGGCGTTGGCGACGAACAGGCCGGCGAGCGCCAGCCATGCGGCCGAGCCCACCGCGCAGAAGAACAGCACCAGTTCCCGCGTCGCGCCCTGGGCGTCGAATATCGCGGCGATGGCGGGGCCGGCGAGCCACAGCAGGAACCAGACGACCAGAACGTAGACGGCCGACACGGCGAAACAATCGAGCATGGCGCGGCGAATGCGGTCGTAGAGGCCAGCGCCGAAATTCTGCCCGATGATCGGGCCGATCGAGCCGGTGAGCGCGAACAGCACGCCGAAGGCGACGGGCGCGATACGGTCGATGATGGCGAAGGCGGCGACCGTCTCCTCGCCGAAGCTCGCGAAGATGCGCATGGCGTAGGTATTGCCGACGGGCGTCGCGAGATTGGTGAGGATGGCGGGCGCGGCGATGCCCATCATGGGGCCGAGATCGCGCATCACCCATTTGCGCTCCGGCCGGCCGACGACGCCGTGCACGTGGATGGCGCCCCAGGAGCCGACAAGCGTGAAGACGAGTCGCGAGACGACGGTCGCCATCGCCGCGCCATAGACGCCGAAGCCGAGGACGAAGATGAGCAGCGGATCGAGCCCGGCCGTGACGACGGCGCCGGTGAGCGTGACATACATGGCGCGGCGCGGATCGCCGACCGCGCGCACCAGCCCCTGCAGGCACATGCCGAGCGCCATCAGAATGTTCGAGGGCAGGGTGATGGCGAGATAGCGCGAGGCGACTTCATGCGCCGCGCCGCGCGCGCCGACGAGGTCGAGAATGTCGCCGCGGTAAGCGAACATCAACGCCGAGACGAACAGGCTGACGGCGGCGACATGGACGAGGCCCGACGCCGCAAAACGCTGCGCGCGCGGCCGCTTGCCGGCGCCGAGCGCGCGCGAGACGAGGGCCGAGATGGCGATCGCCATGGCGATATTGACGGACATGGCGAAGAACAGGACCTGAGAGGCGAAGCCGACCGAGGCCGTGAGCACGGGGTCGCCGAGGCGCGAGACGTAGAGCAGCGACAGGAAATCGACGACGAAGATGGCGACGAGGCCGATCGAGCCCGACGCCGTCATCGCCAGCACGTGGCGCAGCGTCGAGCCCTGCGTGAAGACAGGAATCGGTCTTCGCGCGGCCGGCGCGCGTTCCGTCTCGGAAAAGGCTGGGTCGTCGGCGTTGCTCAAGCGCTCTCATATGACGCTTGGGCGCGGATTTGGGAAGCCGCCCTTTCAGCCCTCGTAGCGGCCGACGATGGAGACCGAGCAGACGTTCTGGTGCGGGAAGCCGCCGAGATTGTGGGTCATGCCGAGGCGCGGCAATTGCTTGCGCTGGCGGGGACCGGCCTTGCCCTGCAATTGCAGGTACATCTCGTAGATCATGCGCATTCCGGAGGCACCGATCGGATGGCCGAAACATTTGAGGCCGCCGTCGATCTGGCAGGGAATCTTGCCGTCGTGATCGTAGAAGCCGTCCATCACGTCGTAGATGGCGCGGCCCTCGGCCGAGATGTGCAGATCTTCCATGGTCACGAGCTCGGTCACCGAGAAGCAGTCGTGCACCTCGATCAGGTCGATCTCTTCGCGCGGATTTGTGACGCCTGCTTCCTGATAGGCTTTTTTCGAGGCGACGCGCGCGGTGGCGAAATAGGAGCCGTCCCAGGAATTGTGCTGCGCCTCGACGCCGTTCGACACGGAAAGCTGCAGCGCTTTGACGCTGACGAGGTCGGTCTTGCCGAGGCTGCGGGCGATCTCCGGCGTCGTGACGATGGCGCAAGCCGATCCGTCCGACACGCCGCAGCAGTCGAACAGGCCGAGCGGCTCGGCGACGATCGGCGCTTCCAGCACCTGCTCCATCGTCACCTTGTTCTGCAGATGCGCCTTGGGATTGCGCGAGCCGTTGTCGTGGCTCTTGACCGAGATATGGGCGATGGCGCGCTTCAGGTCCTCCTTCGAGACATTGTGCTTGGCGCGATAGGCGGCGGCGAGCTGCGCGAAATTGCCGGGCGCCGAGGCGTTCGCCCACCACATGGAATTGAACACGCCGCGGCCGCGCTGCGGCAGGCCGCCATAGCCCGTGTCCTTCAGCTTCTCGACGCCGAGCGCCAGCGCGATGTCGGCCGCGCCGGAGGCGACCGCGTAGACTGCGCCGCGAAACGCGTCGGTGCCGGAGGCGCAGAAATTCTCCACGCGCGTCACGGCGATCTGCGGCAGGCGCAACGCGACGGCGAGCGGCGTGCCGGACTTGCCGACATGCTGCTCCTCGATCGCGGTGGAAAACCACGCGGCGTCGATCTGGTTCTTCTCGATGCCCGCGTCCTTCAGCGCTTCCTCGAAAGCCTCGACCATGAGGTCGTCGGCTTCCTTGTCCCAGCGTTCGCCGAATTTCGAGCAGCCCATGCCGAGGATGGCGACCTTATCCTTGATCCCGCGGGCCATGTTGTCTCTCCCTTGCGCCCTCGCCTGCCCGTCATCGCGAGCGCAGCGAGGCAATCCATTCGCTTGTCTTGATGCGAGGATGGATTGCTTCGTCGCTCCGCTCCTCGCAATGACGGCGCCGTATCACGACCCCGCCGGCGTCGCCTTCCAGAAATAGCGCGTGAAGCCGCGCTGCCCATCGTAGTCCTTGATGCGGAAGACCATGTCCATCTTCTTGCCGACGTCGATGTCGTCGGGCGTGACGTCGGTGAAGTCGATCATCACCCGGCCGCCCGCGTCGAACTGCACCATGCCGTAGCAGGCCGGCGGATCGGCGGAATAGGTGAGATTGTCGGCCGTATAGCTCATGATGCGGCCTTCGAGATCGCTGAACGGCTGCGGCTCCTGGCTGTGGAAGGCGTTGCAGTTCGGATTGACGCAGATGTTGGTCTTCGGAAACTGCAGCGTGCCGCAGACATTGCACTTGCCGCCGACGAAGCCGGTGATCGTGGCGCGGTTGCGGTAGAGCGAGGAGAGGGCGGTCGCCTTGTCGAGCTCGGAACGCATCCCGCGCTCCATCTCGATCGTGTCGTTGAAGGCGAGAAATTTCTGGTAGTTCGTCTCCTCGCGCTTCCGTGCGAGATAGCCGGAAACGCCACGCGCGGGCTTGACCGAGGCGATCTTGTCGGCGGCGCGAAACAGCAGCGCGTCGCAGCCCTGGCCGAAGGCGACGACGAGAATGAGTTCGCCGGGCTTCGCGTTCTCCAGCGCGTGGGCGAACATGACGAGCGCATGCGCCGCGCCGGTGTCGCCGCAGACGAGGGCGAGATTGTCGCGCACGGCCGTATCGGCAATGCCGGCCTTCTTCGCGATGGGACCGGCGACCTTGGCCAGCGTGCAGGGCATGCAGAAATGCGCGATGTCCGCGCCGGCGACGCCGGCCTTGGCGAACAGATCCTTCAGCGTCGCCGGCACGATCTTGTTGTAGCCTTCGTCGCGGATCCACCGTTCTTCCCAGGTGTAATCGTAGGCGACGCCGTCGCCGCGGTAGTGATCGACGAAATCGACCGTGCGGCTGGCGTGCGCGACTAGTTCCGCAATGACGTCGCCTTCCCCGACGAGCAGCGCGGCGGCGCCGTCGCCGGAGGACAGTTCGAGCGGACTTGCCGCCTTGGTGCGCCGCTTCTCTGCGGCCGTCACGAGGATTGGGCCGCCGCCGGCGTTCAGCGCGTCGGCGAGCGCGGAGAGGCCCGCGCGCTGGCTTGCGGAATGATCGTGGCCGGCGACGCCTTCGGCGAGGTTCAGCGCGCCCGCGACGATGCCGGCGTTGAGGCGATCGGCGAAGGGTAGCGTGGTGGAGGCGAGGTGAACGGCCGCGAGATCGTCTCGTGCGAAATCGCCGAGGCAGTCGCGCGCGGCGGCCACCGCCATGGTGACCGAATCCTCGTCCCAGTTGGCCATGGCGCGTTCGCCCTTGCCCTGCGACTTCAGCGCGCCGTTGAACCAGGAATTGGCCGCCACCATCGCCTTGCGTTGCAGGCGGCGCATCGGCACGTAAGCGCCGTATCTGAGAATGCCCTTGGCCATGGCTGTTACACCGGGTCCCAGTTGAAGATGTCGGCGGAACGGTCGAGCTTGAAGAAGCTGCCCTTCATCGCCGGCATGGCGTGGTTGGCGATGGTCTGCGGCGTCCAGCCGTCGGTGCGCTGCACGGAGCGGATCGGCCGCGACTGGCTCATCAGATAGATCTCGTTCATGCGTACGGCGAAAATCTGGCCGGTGACGTCGGCCGAAAGGTCGGAGGCGAGATAGGCGCAGAGCGGCGCGATCTTTTCAGGGCCCATCGCCTGGATTTTCGCGACGCGCGCCTTCTCGTCCTCGGTCTCGGTCGGGATCGTGCCGATCAGCCGGCTCCAGGCGAAAGGCGAAACGCAATTGGAGCGCACGTTGAAGCGCTGCATGTCGAGCGCGATCGACTTGGAGAGCCCGACGATGCCGAGCTTGGCCGCGGCGTAATTCGCCTGGCCGAAATTGCCGACCAGGCCGGAGGTCGAGGTGAAGTGCACGAAGGAGCCGGAATTCTGCTCCTTGAAGTGATTGGCGGCGGCGCGCGACGTGTAGAAAGAGCCGAGCAGATGCACCTTGATGACCGTCTCGAAGTCGACGATCGACATGCGGTGGAAAATGCGGTCGCGCAAAATGCCGGCGTTGTTGATGACGCAGTCGATGCGGCCGAAGGTATCGATGGCCGTCTTGATGATATTCGCCGCGGGGCCGGCCTCCGCGACGCTGTCGAAATTGGCGACGGCCTTGCCGCCGGCCTTGCGGATGATCTCGACCACTTCCTCGGCCGGATGCGCGTCGCCGCCGCCTTCGCCGTCGGCGGAGCCGCCGAGATCGTTGACCACCACCTTGGCGCCTTGCGCCGCGCAAAGAAGCGCGATCTCGCGCCCGATGCCGCGCCCGGCGCCCGTGACGACCACGACCCTATCGGTAAGGCACTTGCCCTCGGACATTCCAGCTCCTTGCTGCTTCCTTGCTTTTGGTTGCGCAGGACATTGCACCTGGCGGCATTTTCGGTCAATCGCGCGATTAAATCTCATTTCGCATGACAGAATTGCGAAGCCGCATGGCGGGCGCGCCCGGGCGAACCCCGCCGCGGCGCCGTTCACCTGCGGTACAGGTTGACGCCGTCATAAGGGACATGCTGCGACAGCGTCGCAGTTGACTTTCGGCCGTCTTCGGCGAGCCTCGGATGGTCCGGGGCCGGGTCGGCGACCGGAGCCTCAGGGGAGTTTTTCATGCGCACAGCACTTCGCGCGCTTGTTCTGACCGCTGCGCTCGGCCTCGCGCCGGGCCTCGCCTTCGCGCAGGCGACCCAGCCGGCGACACCGCCCAAGGCGCCGCCGCCGCCCGCGGCGGCCGCCCCGAAAGCCGCGGCGCCTGCGCCCGCGCCGGCGATGAAGGTCGAACTCATCGACATCAACAGCGCGACGGCCGACCAGCTCGATGCGCTCAAAGGCGTCGGCAAGGCGCGCGCTGCGGCGATCATCAAGGGCCGCCCCTACAAGGGCAAGGACGAGCTGGTGCAGAAGGGCATCGTGCCGCAGAACGTGTACGATGACATCAAGGACAAGATCATCGCCAAACAGAAGTAAGCGAAGCGATTTTGGAATGCGAAGAGGCCCTCGCCGAAAGGCGGGGGCTTTTCGCACGAGTTGACGCGCGAAAGACGTGCGCTCGCAATGACGGCGGCGCGATTCTGTCTCGCCATGAACGGCTCTAGAGAATCTTGTAGTCTTCCGTCCGCGGCAAATTCTCGATCAGCGCCGCCAGCGCCGGCGGCGGGCTGGTCGACTTGCGCGTGTCGGTATTCAGCCACACCGCCATCGAGCGGATCTCGTAGACGCGTTCGCCCTCCGGCGTGAGGATGCGGTTGACGACGAGAAAACGCGAGCCCTTGGCGTTCACGCCGCCGCACAGCATCTGCACGCGTATCCTGTCGCCCAGAAAAAGCTCACGCGCATAGGTCGTGTGGTCGCCGACGATGACGAGGGCGACCTTCCATTGGGCGAAGACGTCGGGCGTGACGCCCTGCGAATTGAAGAAGCGCAGCCGGCAATCGACCGCCTTTTCCATGTAGGCGACATTCTTCATGTGCCGGTTGGCGTCGAGGTCGAACCAGCCGACGTCGGTGCAAAACTCGAAGGGTGCGGTGTTCATCAGTGCGGCGCGCCGTTCTGCAGGCCGTCATGGCCGGGCCGTTCCGGCCGTCCACGTCGGCGGGAACAGCTTCCTTTGGCGTGGATGCCGGGCGCAAGGCCGGGCATGACGGGGGATGGGACCGGGCGGCTCAGGCGCGTTTCGCCTCGTACTCGTCGCGGAGTTCGCGCTTCAGAATCTTGCCGATCGCCGAACGCGGCAGGCTGTCGACGATCTCGATCTTCGAGATGCGCTGCGTCTTGCCGAGCTTGGCGTTGGCGAATTCGCGCAGTTCATCGGCGGTCGCGCTCGTCCCTGGCCGCAGCACGGCGAAGGCGAGCGGCGTCTCGCCCCATTCCACCGACTTGATGCCGACGACCGCGCATTCGAGAACGGCCGGATGCTTGGCCAGAATGGACTCGAGATCGCTCGGATAGATGTTGAATCCGCCTGAAATGATCATGTCCTTGCGGCGGTCCATCAGCTTCAGGAAGCCGTCCTCGTCGAATCGACCGACATCGCCGGTGCGAATGAAGACGCGGCCGTCGGGCGCGATCCACTGGGCTTCGCGCGTCTTGCCGGGCTGGTTGTGATAGCCGTTCATGATTGCGCCGGACCAGCCGACGATCTCGCCGATCTCGCCCGGTCCGACCTCGACGCCGTTCTCGTCGATGAGGCGGATGTCGTGGCCTTCGCCGGGCCTGCCGACCGTGTCGACCTTGTCGGGAAATTCATGCGCGACGAGCACGCAGGACCCGCCGCCTTCCGTCATGCCGTAATACTCGACGAGGCCGCCCGGCCAGCGCTTGAGAATGTCGGTCTTCAGCGCGCCCGAGAAGGGCGCGGAGGTGCAGAATTTCATGCGGAAGGTCGAGAGATCGAACGTATCGAAATCCGGCTGCGTCATGATGCGGTGATATTGTACGGGCACCAGCATCGCGTGGGTGGCGTGCAGCGAAGAGGCGAGTTCGAGGAACTTGCGCGCGTCGAACTTCTTCATCAGCGCGACCGTGCCGCCGCCCGCAAGCGTCGGGAAGAAGGAGACGAGCGTCGTGTTGGAATAGAGCGGCGTCGAGAGCAGCGTCGTCGCCGTGCGATTGTACTGGAAGGCGTTGGCGCGCTGCACATGCGCCCAGCGCATGCGGTGCGACTGCACGATACCCTTCGGGATGCCGGTCGTGCCGGAAGAATAGATGATGTTGAAGGGATCGGCCGGGTCGATCTTCGCTGGCGCGGCGGACGCGCCGTCCGGAGCGAGCCAATCGGCGAAAGGCTTGCCGGCGCCGGAGCCGTCGAGCGAGATGCGGATCGTATTGGCGTCGCCCGCGTTCTTGAGGCTGTCGGCAGTCGTGGCGTCCAGGAACAGCAGCTTGGCGCCGGAATCCTTGACCATGCCTTCGAGCTGCTCGGGCGTGGAGGACGGCGCCAGCGGAGCCGTAACGACGCCGATCGACAGCGCGCCGAGAAATAGCGTGGCGTATTCGATCGACGTCGAGGCGCAGACGGAGATCGCCTCGCGCTGCTTCACGCCGTCGCGCTGCAGCGCCGCCGCGACGCGGCCCATCAGCTTGACCGTCTCGGCATAGGACTGGCGTCGCCCATCGAGAATGAAGGCGGTATGGTCTGGCAGGTCACGAGCCGTCAGCTTCACGAGATCGACGACCAGTCCGAATTCCTGATCCAGCGCCTCGACATTGTCCATCTGTTCAATTCCTCCGGAAACGGCGGTTGCGCCGATATTGCGGGCGACGTTAGATGAGCGCCCAAAAGCCGGCAAGCACGGCGCCCGCACAAGAGGAATGCAGGAAATGAGCAGGAATTCGGGGCTGGAACGGACGAAGCCCGGCAAGGTCGGACTCAACGCGGATGCGCTGGACCGCCTGGGGAGCGTCTTGAAGCGCGAGATCGGCGAAGGCCGGCTGCCGGGCGCAGTCGCGATGATCGCGCGCGGCGGGCAGATCGGCTACTTCAAGACCTTAGGCAAGCGCGATCCGGCTGCGGCCGACGACATGCAGGAAGACGCGATCTTCCGCATTTTCTCGATGACCAAGCCGATCGTTTCGATGGCGATCATGCAACTGGTCGAACAGGGTCGGATTCTGCTGGCCGATCCGCTCTCGAAATACATTCCGGCTTTCGCGCAGACGAAGGTCGGCGTCGTGCGCGACGGCAATCTCGATCTCGTCGCCCCGGACCGGCCGATCACCGTTCAGGACCTGTTGCGGCATACGTCGGGCCTCACCTACGATTTCGTCGGCGGCGGCGAGCATCCGGTGCAGAAGCTTTACGCGCAGGCCAATCTCGCGCGGCCCGACCAGACGAACGCCGACCAGGCCGAGGCTTTGGCAAAATTGCCTTTGCTCAACCAGCCCGGAACGACCTGGGATTACAGCCGCTCGACCGACGTGCTCGGCCGCATCGTCGAAGTCGTGACCGGCAAGACGCTCGGCGCGGCGCTGGAGGAGCAAATCCTCGGGCCGCTCGGCATGAGGGACACCGCCTTCAGCGTCGCGGAGAAGAATTTCGATCGCATCGCGGAACCTCTGGCGATCGACCCCGATACGCAAGAGCCGGTGAAGCTGTTCAACGCCAAGCGCGTCGCGAAATTCGAATCCGGCGGCGGCGGCCTGATGTCGACAGCGCCCGATTATGCGCGGTTTTGCGCGATGCTCGCGGGCGGCGGCGCGCTGGGCAAGGAGCGCATCGTCGGCCCGTTGACGCTGGAATTCATGGCGAGCGATCATCTCGGCCCGCAGGTGCGGCGCGGGTCGGATCTGCTGCCGGCGGGCCACGGCTTCGGCCTCGGCTTTGCCGTGCGCACGGCGCCGGGCATGACCGTCGTGCCAGGCTCGGAAGGTCTCTACTACTGGGGTGGGATCGCCGGCACGACCTTCTGGATCGATCCGCAGGAAGACCTGTTTGCGATGCTGATGATCCAGGCGCCGGGACAGCGCGATTATTACCGGATGCTGTTCCGCACGCTGGTCTACGCGGCGGTGGAGTGACGCCCCCTGTCATGCCCGCGAAAGCGGGCATCCGGCGGGATAAAAGCTGGGTCCCAGCTTTCGCGGGGATGACGATGCGTGGCGTCAGGCCAGCTTGCTCTCGCCCTGCGCGCCGACCCAGGGCTGGTGATTGACCATCAGCACGCGCCAGCCGCTCTCATCCTTGTTCTGAAGGATGTCCAGCCGCGTGATCGAGCAATTGTCGGTGGTGAACGCCATCATGCGCGAGGGCGCAAGCCCCAGCGCAATGCCGATGGCGGCCCGGATCGTGCCGCCATGCGCCACCACGACGAGGTCGCGTCCGGCATGAGTTGCAGCGAGCTTCTCGACGCCAGCGCGCGTGCGGTCGACGAGATCGACGAAGCTCTCGCCGTTCGGCGCGCGCTCCTCCGGCGCGTTGAACCAATGGCCCGAGGGCGAGGGCTTCACATTGCGGAAGAATTCGGCGCGATTGAGCCCCTGCCAGTCGCCGAGGTGCTGCTCGGCGAATTCGGCCATGGCGAGAGGCTGCACATGCGCGTCGGGATGGCCGGCTTCGAAGATCGCCGCAGCAGTCTGTCTCGCGCGGCCGAGATTGCTCGTCACCCACACCGCCTCCTTCGGCAGGACGCGCGCGAGCGCCTCGAAGACATGGGTCTCGCTGCAATCGCAGGGCAGGTCGCGCTGGCCATAGATGCAGCCGCCGTCCTCGCGCACCGGCGCATGGCGCACCCACCAGAAGCGCGTCGCCGTGAAATCGTCGAGGCCGAGAGGCTTGTGCGTCGAACTGAAGGCGACGCCGGTCGGCTGTGTCACTTTGCTCTCCCTCGAAATCGCATCCGGTGTATGCGCAGGGCGTGCGGCGCGCAAGCTATCGCCACGCCTTGAGCGAGGCTATCCTGCGCGGGAAATGGAGGAGCGCATGACAGGGCGGCTTGCAGGAAAATCGGCCATCGTGACGGGGGCGGCCAGCGGCATAGGCCGGGCGAGCGCGCTGCTGTTCGCCAGGGAGGGCGCGCGGCTGCTGATCGCCGACCGCGCCGAGGAAGGGCTGAACCAGACGCTCGAGATGATCCAGAAAGCCGGCCATGCCGCGAGCGCGCTGGCGATGGATGCAGGCAATGAAGACGATGTGAAGAAGCTCGTCGCCACCGCCATCCACGAGTTCGGACGGATCGACGCGGTCTACGCGAACGCCGGCGTCAGCGGCGGACTGACGAGCCTGCTCGACATCGAAGTCTCGAATTTCATGGAAATCCTGCGCATCAACACGATCGGGCCGTATCTGGCGATCAAGCACGCCGCGCCGCATATGATCCGGCAGGGCGCGGGCTCGATCGTCATGACGGCGTCCGTCGCGGCGCTCCGCGCAAATGCGGGCAACGTCGCCTACAGCGCCAGCAAGGCCGGCGTAATTTCTCTGGCGCAGACGGCGGCGAACGCGCTGATCGGCACCGGGGTCCGCGTGAATGCGGTGTGCCCCGGCCTGATCGAGACGGGCATGACGCGGCCGATCTTCGAGCAGGCGCGCGCTCGCGGCACCGACGGCAAGATCGGGCAGTTGAACGCGCTGCAGCGCGCCGGCCGGCCCGAGGAGATCGCCGCCATGGCGCTGTTCCTGGCGAGCGACGAATCCTCCTACGTCAACGGACAGGCCTTTCCGGTCGACGGCGGATTGTCGTCGACGCATCCGTTCGCGCGGCCGCGGAAGTAGCGGAAGCGCCCCCTCCCTTTCCCTCCCCCGCTTCGCGGGAGAGGGGACGGCAGTCATCGTTGACGTCTCTCTCGTTGAAGGCTCGAGACTTCTCCCTCTCCCGCGAAGCGGGGGAGGGCGGGGAGGGGGTCAATACCCCCTGATCTTCGCGATGCGGTTCGCGTGGAAACGCGCATCGCCGAACAGCTCCTGACAGACGCGGGCGCGCTTCATGAACAGGCCGATGTCGACAGCGTCGGTCATGCCGATGCCGCCGTGCATCTGCACCGCTTCCTGCACGGCGAGATTGGCCGAGGCGCAGGCGCGCGACTTGGCGACCGCCACATAGGCGCGCGCCTTTTCGGCGTCCGCATCCAGCATCTGCAGCGCCTTCAGGACGGCGGCGCGGGTGATCTCCAGCTCGCAATAGAGATGCGAGGCGCGATGCTGCAGGCCCTGGAATTCGCCGATCGCCTTGGCGAATTGCTTGCGGTCCTTGAGATAAGCGACGGTGCGGCCGAAGGCCTCGTCGCCGACGCCGACGAGTTCGCTGGCGACGCAAGCGCGGCCGGCGTCGAGAATGGCTTCCACCAGCGGCGCGCCAGCGTCGATCTCGCCGAGCACGGCGTCGGCATCGACCGCGACATTATCGAAATTGATGCGCGCGGCGTTGTGCGCGTCGACCATGACAGTGCGTTCGATCGACACGCCCTTCGCCTTGGGATCGACGAGCAACAGCGTTACGCCGTCCTTGTCGTCGACGCCGCCGGCCGTGCGCGCGGTGACAACAAGCAGATCGGCGACATGGCCGTCGACGACGAAGGTCTTGGCGCCCGTGAGCGTAAAGCCGTTGCCGGATCGCGTCGCTTTCGTCTCGATGTGGCGCGGCGTGTGCTTCGGCTTTTCATCAAGCGCCAGCGCGAGCAGGAGATCGCCGGCCGAGAGTTTCGACAGGAGATCGCCGGCGCGCGCGCCGCCCGCGCGCTTCAGCGCGGTCGCGCCGAGTACGGCGGTGGACAGGAACGGCGACGGCGTGAGATTGCGGCCGATCTCCTCCATGACGACGCCGGCCTCGACATGGCCGAGGCCCGAGCCGCCGTGCTCTTCCGGCGCGAGAATGCCGGCAAAGCCCATATTGGCGAATTCCTTCCACAGCTCGCGCGAAACGCCGTCAGGATCGCGGTCGTCGCGCAGCTTGCGCAGATGGGCGACCGGCGCGCGGTCGGCGACGAGGCCGCGGGCGGAATCGCGGAGCATGGATTGTTCTTCGGTGAGGACGAGGGGCATTTGGTCAGTTCCCGTTGGGTCTCGGAGCCGTCATTGCGAGGAGCTCCGGTGAAACCAAACCGCGGTTTCACCTGTAGCGACGAAGCAATCCATCCCTGCGGATAGCTAGATGGATGGATTGCTTCGTTACGCTCGCAATGGCGGGCGTTAGTCGGACGTCACGCCCCCGGCAGGTCGAGGATGCGCTTGGAGATGATGTTGAGCTGCACTTCGCTCGTGCCGCCTTCGATCGAATTGGCCTTGGTGCGCAGCCAGGCGCGCGGCGCCTCGCCTTCGGCCGAGCGCTCGCTTTCCCATTCGAGCCCGTCGGAGCCGAGCGAGGACATGACGAGTTCGTGCCGGCGCTTGTTCAACTCCGTGCCGTAATATTTGAGGAAGGACGAATAGGCGGGGTGCGCCTGCTTCGCCTTCATCATGTCGCCGGCGCGCTCCATCGCGAGGGCGAAGGCGAATGCGTCGACATCGAATTCGGCGATGTTGGCGCGCAGCAAGGGATCGGCGAGCGCGCCGTTCTCGACGCCGACGGATTGCGCGGCGATCTGGCCGAGCGGGCGGCCGCCGCCGAGACCCATGCCGCCGATCATGTCGCGCTCGTGCGTCAGCAGGTATTTGGCGACGTCCCAACCCTTGTTCAGCGTGCCGACGAGATTGTCCTTCGGAACCTTCACGTCGGTGAAGAAGGTTTCGCAGAAGGGGGACTTGCCGGAAATGAGCAGGATCGGCCGCGTCGTCACGCCGGGCGTCGCCATGTCGAACAGCAGGAAGGAAATGCCCTCATGCTTCTTCGCCTTGGGATCAGTTCGCACGAGGCAGAATATCCAGTCGGCGTAATTGGCGTAGCTCGTCCAGATCTTCTGGCCGTTGACGAGATAATGGTCGCCCTTGTCCTCGGCCTTCGTCTGCAAGGAGGCGAGGTCGGAGCCGGCGCCCGGCTCCGAATAGCCCTGGCACCAGCGGATTTCACCGCGCGCGATCCTGGGCAGGTGCTCCTTCTTCTGCGCCTCGGCGCCATATTTCAGCAGCGCCGGCCCGAGCATCCAGATGCCGAACGAGTCGAGCGGCGAACGGCATTTCAGCGCGCGCATTTCCTCGCGCAAGATCTTGGTCTCGTCCTTGGAGAGGCCGCCGCCGCCGTATTCCTTCGGCCAGTCCGGCACCGTCCAGCCGCGCGCGGCCATGCGCTCGAGCCATTGCTTCTGCGCCTCGTTCTTGAACTTCCAGTTGCGGCCGCCCCAGCAGCGGTCCTCGTCGTCCTCCGGCGGCGTGCGCATTTCCGGCGGGCAATTGGCTTCGAGCCAGGCGCGCGTCTCGCGCCGGAAGGTTTCGAGATCGGTCATTTGGTCTGCTCCCACACCCGCCTGTCATTCCCGACGCGCGAAGCGCGATCGGGACTCCAGAAAAACGTCACAATCGCAGGACTGGATTCCCGCTTTCGCGGGAATGACAATCCGCATTTATCCCATCGTCACCACGACCTTGCCCATGGCCTTGCGCTCGGACAGCCAGTCGATGGCGTCGCGCGCCTTGTCCAGCGGGAATCTCTCGGACACGTAAGGCCTGATCTTTCCGTGGGCGTAGAGCTCCATCATTTCCTTGAGGTTCTGCTGGTGACGCTGCGGGGAGCGCCGGACGAAATCGCCCCAGAACACGCCGAGCACGTCGCAGCCCTTGAGCAGCGCGAGGTTGAGCGGCAGTTTCGGGATGCCGGCGGGGAAGCCGACGACGAGGAAGCGGCCTTCCCAGGCGATCGAGCGCAGCGCGGCCTCGGCGTAATCGCCGCCGACGGGATCGTAGATCACGTCCGCGCCATGTGCGCCGCAGGCCTCCTTGAACAATTCGGTCAGCGCCTTCTGTCCGGCCCTGTCGAAGGGGCCAGCAGGATAGATCAGGGCCTCGTCGGCGCCGTGCTTCCTGCAGAAGTCCGCCTTTTGCTGCGAGGAGACGGCGGCGATGACCTTCGCGCCCATCGCCTTGCCGAGTTCGACGGCGGCGATGCCGACGCCGCCGGCCGCGCCGAGCACCAGCAGCGTCTCGCCCGCCTTCAGCTTGGCGCGATCCTTCAGCGCGTGATGCGAGGTGCCGTAGGTCATGAGAAAGGCGGCGGCCTCGTCGTAGGGCATGGAATCGGGAATCTTCACCACGCGATTGGCGTCGATGGCGACCTTCTCCGCCATGCCGCCCCAGCCGCAGGAGGCGAGGATGCGGTCGCCGGCCTTGAAGCCGGACACGCCCGCGCCGACCGCGGAAACGATTCCGGAAATCTCGCCGCCCGGCGAAAACGGCCGCGGCGGCTTGAACTGGTAGAGGTCGCGGATGATCAGCGCGTCCGGATAATTGACGCCGCAGGCCTTCACGTCGACGACGACGTGGCCGGGCCGGGCCTCGGGATCCGGCAGGTTCTCGAGCGTCAATGCCTCGGGGCCGCCGACCTCGCGGCTGATAAGGGCTTTCATGCGCTTTCCTCCAGAATCTTCTTGGCGGCGGGCCCGCGGCTCCGCCGAATTGTCCGACAAGATAGTGCGAAGCGATGCCGATGGAAAGACGGCGGGCCTCGCCTGTCCGGACGGCGCCCCGAACGATTTGGCTGACGCGGAAAAATCTTCTATCCCCACAGGCTGGAGCGATCGGACGCTCCGGCGCAGGAATGGGGAGCGGGCGCCCGGTGTCGGCCAGCGATCATATGAGGCCCGGCGACCGCGTGCTGGTGACGGGCGCGAGCGGTTTCGTCGGTTCGGCGGTCGCCGGCCTGCTGCGAGCGCGCGGCTATCGCGTGCGGACGCTCGTGCGCGCGAGCGCGGCGCGCGCCAATCTCGATCCGCGGGACGAGATCGCGACCGGCGATATTCTGGACGCGAAGTCGCTCGAGGCGGCGCTGGAAGGCGCGGACCACGTCGTTCATGCTGCGGCCGATTATCGGCTGTGGGCGCGGAACCCTGCGGAGGTGCTGCGCGCCAACGTGGACGGCGCCCGCCTGGTGATGGAAGCCGCGATGAAGGCCGGCGTTCGCCGCATTGTGCACGTAAGCTCGACCGCGACGATCCAGCCGGGCGGCGCGGCGCTATCGGACGAAACGCTGCCGGCCGCCGTATTGCCGGAAATGGGCAATTACAAGCGGAGCAAGATTCTCGCGGAGCGGATGGTCGAGCAGATGGCCGCGCGCGACGGATTGCCCGTCGTGATCGTCAATCCCTCGACGCCCATCGGCCCGCGCGACATCAAGCCGACGCCGACCGGCCGCATCATCGTGGAGGCGGCTTCCGGGCGCATGCCGGCCTATGTCGAGACCGGCCTCAATCTCGTGCATGTCGATGATGTTGCGGACGGCATAGTGGCGGCGCTGGAGCGGGGGCGGATCGGCGAGCGCTACATTCTCGGGGGAGACAATGTCGCCCTGTCCGACATGCTTGCGTCCATCGCGGGCCTCGTCGGACGCCGCCCGCCGCGCGTCCGGCTGCCGGTCTCGCTGATCTATCCGCTGGCGATCGGCGCGGAGGCCGCGGCGCATCTGACGGGGCGCACGCCTTTCGTCACGCGCGAAGGCCTGCGCCTTGCGCGCAAGTTCATGTTCTTCAGCGACGCCAAGGCGCGGCGCGAGCTTGGCTATGCGACGCGTCCCTACACGGAGGGACTTGCCGACGCGATCGCCTGGTTCCGCAGCGCGGGATACCTCGCATGACCGCGTTTGCGCTCGCGCTGCTGACGCTCGCGATCTGGCTGGCGCTGATTTTCGCGCGCGGCTTCTTCTGGCAGGCGCGCGAGAGCGACGAATCGCTTGCGCCCGTCGCCGCCGAGGCGGCCGCATCTCTGCGCGTGACGGCGATCGTGCCGGCGCGCGACGAGGCGCGGACGATCGCCCGCTGCGTCACGAGCCTGCTGCGCCAGGAGGGCGGCGTCGCCTTCGACATTGTCGTGGTCGACGACCAGAGCGGCGACGGCACCGGCGAGATCGCGCGCAAGGCGGCGGAAGCGGCGGGCGCGGCCGATCGGCTTACCGTGCTGCGCGGCGAGGATCCGCCGCCCGGCTGGACCGGCAAGATCAACGCCATGCGCGCCGGGCTCGCGCATGTCGACAGCCGCGCTGGCCCCGCGCCCGACTATATTCTCTTCACCGACGCCGATATCGAACACGCGCCGGATACGCTGGCGCGTCTTGTCGGCGGCGCCGAGCGCGGGCGGCTCTCGCTCGTCACGCTGATGGCGAAGCTCGCCTGCGACAGCGCGGCCGAACGCTGGCTCACGCCCGCCTTCGTCTATTTCTTCCAGATGCTCTACCCCTTCGCCTGGGTGAACGATCCGCGCCGCGGCGCGGCTGCGGCCGCCGGCGGCTGCATGCTCGTGCGGCGCGAGGCTTTGACCAACGCGGGCGGGCTCGAAGTCATTCGCGACGCGCTGATCGACGATTGCGCGCTCGGCGCGGCGCTCAAGAAGACGGGACCCGTCTTCCTCGGCCTGACGACGCGTGTCGCCAGCCTGCGGCCCTATCCGCATCTCTCCGACATCAGGCGCATGGTCGTGCGTTCGGCCTATGCGGAACTCGACTATTCCCCCCTGAAGCTCGCCTTTGCGACTCTGGGCATGGCGCTCACCTTCGTCGCGCCGGCCGTGCTTGCAGGCCATTCCGAGCCGACGACGGGCATGATGGCGCTCGCCGCCTACATGATGATGGTCCTGTCCTACCGGCCGATGCTGCGATTCTACGGGCTCGGCGCGTGGCGGGGATTGCTCCTGCCGGCGGTCGCTGTGTTCTACATGGTGTTCACGCTCGAATCCGCTCTTGCGCACATGCGCGGACGCGGCGGCGCCTGGAAGGGCCGCTACCAGGCGGCGGGGACGCTACCGTCATGAGCGAGGTCGCCGCCGCCTCCTCCGGCAAGTCGCACCGCGACGAGAATTTTCCCGTCGCCGCGCTGCTCGCGCCGCGCTTTCGCGCGCCGGTGCTCGCCTTCTACAATTTCGTGCGCGCCGCCGACGACGTCGCGGATCACGCGACGCTGACGCCGGACAAGAAGCTCGCCCTTCTCGACGGGCTTGCGCGTGCGCTGACTGGCGACGGGCCGTCCGATCCGGTGGCCGAGCCGCTGAAGCGCGCGCTCGCCGAACACGGGATCACGCCGCGTCATGCTCTCGATCTCATCGAGGCGTTCAAGCTCGACGTCACCAAGAACCGCTATCGCGATTTCGACGATCTGATCGACTATTGCCGCCTGTCGGCCATGCCGGTCGGGCGCTACGTGCTCGACGTGCACGGCGAGAGTCGCGAGACCTGGGTTGCGTCCGACAAATTGTGCGCGGCGCTGCAGGTCATCAATCACCTGCAGGATTGCGGCAAAGACTATCGCTCGCTCGATCGCGTCTATGTTCCCGCCGATGCGCTCGCTGCCCACGGCGCGCGCGTCGAGATGCTCGGCGCCGATCGCGCGACGCCGGAATTGCGGGCGACCGTCGTCGATCTCGCGCGCCGCACGCAGGGTCTGCTCGCCGAAAGCGCCGTCTTTCCGGCGCAGGTGCGCGACCTTCGGCTCGCGATGAACGTCGCGGCGATCCAGAAGCTCGCCGAGAAGCTGACGCAAGGTCTGCTGGTTCGCGACCCGCTGTCCGAAAAGGTCCATGCCTCGAAGGCGGGGTTCGTCCTGACCGCGCTCGGCGCGGCAGGCGCCGTGCTTGCGCGACGCGTCCTTCCGTTCGGCTCAAGCGCGCGGGAGCGGGGCGCATGAACGAGCCCGTCGCTCAGCCGGCAAGAGCCGCCTCCGGCTCCTCCTTCTATGCCGGCATGCGCATTCTGCCGCGCGAAAAACGGGAGGCGATGTTCGACGTCTACGCCTTCTGTCGCGCGGTCGACGATATCGCCGACGGCGATGCGCATCAGGACGATCCCGCAGGCGCAATGCAGCGCTGGCGCGACGACATCGACGCCATCTATGCCGGCCGGCCGGCGGGCGAGGCGGCGCATCTCGCGCCGCATGTGCAGCGCTACGGCCTCAAGCGCGAAGATTTCGTGGCCGTCGTCGACGGCATGGACATGGACCTGCGCGGGCCGATCGTCGCGCCCGACGCCGCCACGCTCGATCTCTATTGCGATCGCGTGGCGAGCGCGGTCGGACGCCTGTCGGTGCGCATTTTCGGCATGGAAGAGAAGGCAGGCGTGCAGCTCGCGCATCATCTCGGACGCGCGCTGCAACTCACCAACATTCTGCGCGATCTCGACGAGGACGTCGCGCGCGGCCGGCTCTATCTGCCGCGCGAGGCGCTGCTTGGCGCGGGCATGAGCGAGCTGACGCCGCAAGCCGTCATCGCGCATCCGCGGCTGGCGCAAGCCTGCGCGCCGCTCGTCGCGCAGGCGCACGCGCATTTCGGCGCCGCGCAGGAGATCATGGACGCCGCGCCGCGCTTTGCCGTCAAGGCGCCGCGCCTGATGGCGGCGGCCTATTCGGACGTGCTCGCGCGGCTGGAGAAACGCGGGTTCGCGCCTCCGCGCCTGCGTGTCGGCGTCGACAAGGTCAAGCTGCTCGCGGCGGTGTTGCGCTGGGGCATATTTTGAACGGCGTCGTGCATGTGATCGGCGCGGGGCTCGCGGGGCTCGCGGCGGCGACGCGGCTCGCCGCGCATGGCCGGCGCGCGATCGTGCACGAGGCCGCACGCATGGCCGGCGGGCGCTGCCGCTCCTATTACGATCAGCAACTCGGGCTGACGATCGACAACGGCAATCACCTGCTGCTTGCCGGCAATCATGCGGCGATGGAATATCTGGCGCGCATCGGCGCGAAGAACGCGCTGACGGGGCCGGACGAATGCGTCTTCGACTTCGTCGATGTCGGGCGGGGCGAGAGATGGGCGCTGCGCCCGAACGCCGGCCGGTTTCCCTGGTGGATATTGTCCGCCGCGCGCCGCGCGCCCGGCACGACGGCGGCGGATTATCTTGGCGGCGTCTCGCTATTGCTTGCGCGCGCGGACGCGACCGTCGCTGGCGCGCTGAAGACGCAGGGCGCCCTGTGGGAGCGGCTGTGGAAGCCGGTGCTCGTCTCGGCGCTGAATACGCCGCTCGATGTCGCCTCCGCGCGCCTTGCGGCGGCGGTGGTGCGCGAAAGCCTCGGGGCTGGCGGGGCGGCGGCGCGACCCCGCACGCCTGCACAGGGCCTTGGACCTGCCTTCATCGATCCGGCGCTGGCCTTTCTTGCGGCGCATGGCGGCGAAGTCCGTTTCGGCGCCCGGCTGCGCGCCTTTGAGTTTGCGCAGGATCGCGTGGCGACGCTCGATTTCGGCGAGGACAGAATTGCGCTTGCGCCTGAAGACGCCGTCGTGTTCGCCGCGCCGGCGTGGAGCGCGCTCGAACTCGTCCCGGGCCTGTCGGCGCCGACCGAGCATTGCGCCATTTTCAACGCGCATTACGCCGTCAAGCCGCCCGCGGGAATGCCGCTGCTGACCGGCGTCGTCGGCGGCACGAGCGAATGGCTGTTCGCCTTTCCCGACCGCCTGTCGGTCACGATCAGCGCGGCCGACGCGTTCATGGAGAGCGCGCCCGAGGATATCGGCGCGCGCATCTGGCGCGAGATCGCCGGCATCGCCGGTCTCGACGCGGCGCGCACGCCGGCGATGCGCATCGTCAAGGAGAAGCGCGCGACCTTCGCGGCGACGCCGGCGCAGGACGCGCTGCGTCCGCGGGCGCAAACCCGGTGGCGCAACCTGTTGCTTGCGGGCGATTGGACGCAGACGGGCCTGCCCGCGACCATCGAAGGGGCCATACGTTCCGGCGACCGCGCGGCGGAACTGGCTGCGCGGCTCTGAACGTTGTGTTGCTTCGGCAGAAATCGCCTTCGGCGATTTCGCCTGCGCTCCTCGCGATGACGACGCCTAAATCGTGCGGCCCGCCTTCGCCCAATAGGGATCGCGCAGCCGACGCTTGAATATCTTGCCGGAATCCTCGCGCGGCAGGTTGTGGCCGATCTCGATGTGGCGCGGCACCTTGTAGTCGGCGAGGTGCTGCTTGAGATAGGCGCGCACGTCCTCGGGCTTGAGGTCGTGTCCCGGCTGCGGCTCGACCACGGCCATCAGGGATTCGCCGAACTCGGCGTCGGGGATTCCGAACACCGCGCAATCCTTGATGTCGGGCATGTGCAGCGCGACGCTTTCGATCTCGGCCGGATAGATGTTGACGCCGCCGGAAATCACCATGTCGCGCTTGCGGTCGTTGATGAACAGATAGCCGTCGTCGTCGAGATAGCCGACGTCGCCCGAGGTGATGAGGCCGTCGCGGTCGATCTCCACACGCTTCTCGGGCTTGTTGAAATAGGTGAAGTCCGGCATCCCGTGGATGCGCGTGAAGATTTCGCCGGTCTGGTTGCGCGGCAGGGTCTCGCCGTTCTCGCCGACGATGACGATTTCCGCGCCCTCGACCGGACGGCCGACCGTGCCGGGCTTGTTCAGCGCGTCCTCGCTGGTGGCGAGCGTCACCGCGCTCGATTCCGTCGAGCCGTAGAATTCGTGGATGACGGGCCCCCACCACTGGATCATCTGGCGCTTGGCCTCGGGCGGGCAGGGGGCCGCCGCATGGATGATGTAGCGCAGCGAGGAGACGTCGTATTTTTCGCGCACGTCCTTCGGCAGCTTCAGCATCCGCACGAACATGGTCGGCACCATGAACATGTGCGAGATGCGGTTCTTCTCGATCAGCGCGAGCAGGCCTTCGGGATCGAAACGCGGAACGAGCACGACGCCCCGGCCGGTGAGCGCGGCGCGCAGGCCGAACGAATTGGGCGCTGAATGATAGAGCGGGCCGGGCACGGCGGCGACCATGTCGGGCGCAAAGCCGTAGACCGTGCGGCGCAGCCAGTTCGATTTTTCCATCTGCTCGGGAGTCGCGGGATTGCGACGGACCGCCTTGGGATTTCCGGTCGTGCCGGAGGTGTAGATCATGCTGTCGGTCGCCGGCGGCGGCAGGTTCTCGGCAGGCGCGTGCGCGGCGACCCAGACGCTCCAGTCCTGCGCCTCGGCCGGCACGACGCAATCCTGCGGCGCGACGCCATAGGCCACGGCGAGTTCCGGCGGCGTCGGCACGATGAAGACATGCACGCCCGACGGCGCGATATGCGCCACCGCCGGCCAGAGATCGGCGTGCACGATGAAGGCGCGCGCGCCGCAGTCTTTCAGAATATATTCGACCTCCTCCGCCTTGAAGTGCCAGTTGATCGGCACGGCGTAGGCGCCGATGCGTTGGGCGGCGAGCGAGGCTTCGAAGAAGGCGAAATCGTTGCGCAGGAAGAGCGCGATGGAATCGCCCGGCCGCACGCCGATCTCGCGAAAGCCCTGCGCGGCGCGGGCTGCGCGCTCATCCAGTTCGGCGCGCGTCATGCGGCGGTCGCCGCTGACAAGGCCGTCCACTTTTCCTCCGGTCATTTTCTTTCCGTTCGCTTGCGGTCTTTCGCCGCGTCTCAGAATTTTGCGCGCATGTCTTTCCACGCGTCCGTCAACTCGCTGCGGAACTGCGGCGCGGCGAGCATGATGAGCGCTTCGGCGCGCGCGTCGAGATCGAGATCGCGCAGGGCTGCTATGCCATGCTCGGTGACGATATAGTCGGCGTCGTTGCGCGGGCCAGTGGCGACGCCCGCCGGCAGGCGCGCCACGATGCGGCTCGCGCCGCCGGCCGCCGCCGGAAGCGCGACAATGGCGCGGCCTCCCTTCGAGCCGGCCGCGCCGCGCTGGAAATCATGAAAGCCGCCGGCGCCGCTGATCTGGCGGCCGCCGAGCATTTCGGCGTTGCATTGGCCCAGCAGATCGACCTCGATCGCCGAGTTGATCGCGACGAAATTGTCCTGCGCCGAAATGACGGCGGCGGCATGTGTATAGTCGGCCGAGCGGAAGCGCATGTCGGGGCGCTGCGCGCAGGCCCAGGCGGCTTCGGTTCCGATCGCCATGCCCGTCACGCCAAGACCGCGATCGAGCGACTTGGCGGAATTGTCGAGCACGCCCTTGTCCATCAGCGCCGCGATGGAATCGTCGATCATGCCGGAATGCAGGCCGAGACGCTTGCGGTCGAAGAGATTGGCGAGCACGGCCGATTGCACCTTGCCGATGCCGATCTGGATCGTGTCGCCGTCGCGGATCAGGCGCGCGGCGTTGACGCCCACCTTTTCCAGCGTCCCGCTGGCGGTTGCGGCGGGGAAAGGCCGCAAGGGCTCGTCGATTTCGACCAGCGCGTCGCAATCGTCCCGCGCAAGGCCGGGCTCGCCCGCCACGTGCGGCATGGAATGGTCGACGAAGGCGAGAACGCGACGCGCCGTTCGCGCGGCGATCGGCGCATAGTCCTGGTTGAGGCCGAAGGACATGCGCCCGTCCGGGCCTGGCGGCGATACGCGCAGCACGGCGAGATCGATCTTCATGCGCGCGAGCGTTCCGGCAAAGCCGCTGTAGGCCTTCGGCAGGTAGCGCAGGCGGCCCGCCGCAAACGCCTCGGCGAAGGGCGGCGAGACGAAGGTGGAGGCGATGCGGGCGCCGGGCGCGAGCGCGGAATAATCGGTCGTGTTGAGGCCCGGAATGAAGACGCCGACGAATTCCACGCCGCGAGCCCGTTCGGGATCGGCCTTCAGGGCGGCGACGAAGCTCATGCATTCGGAGGGGCCGGCGTGAACGAACACGCGCATGCCCGGTTCGAGCACAGACAGGGCGGCGGCGGACGTGAGGATGCGAGGCGTTTTCAAAGCGGGCGACTGCGTTGAGGAAGACGATGGGGGGATTTGCGAACTTCGCATGGCGAAACGCGGTTTCGCAACTGTTCGGCGTCGCGGAGCGCTGGTAATCAGGATGCATGGCTTCGGGGCTGATCGAATTCGGGCGCGCGCGCTCGGCTGCGCTGCTGGCGGTCGTGCTCGTCGGCGCGACGGTCCATGCCTATGCGCGCTGGGCCCCCGCAGGCTATGTCGCGGCGCCGGCGCTGGTCGCCTATGTCGCGCTCGAATGGCCGCGCCTGCGCGGCAATGCGCGCTTTCTCGTCGCCGCCTGTGTCGCGCTCGGCCTCTATGCGGGCCTGTCGACCGGCGCGTGGCGCAAGGTCGGCGACGGGCTTGCCGCCGCCTGTTTCTATCCGGCCTTTCTCGCGGCGTTGGGGTTTCTGCGCGATGCGGCGGCTTCCTCGCCGATGGTCGAGCGCGCGGGGCGCTATCTCGTGGCGCAGCCGCCGGGGCGCCGCTATGTCGCGCTCACCTTCGGCGGGCACATCTTCGGCATCTTGCTGAATATCGGCGGGCTGGCGCTGCTCGCCTCCATGCTCAAGCAGACGAATACGCTGGCGTCGGCGGGCGGCGACAAGGATCGTCTGGAATTGCGCGAGAAGCGGATGACGCTCGCCGTGCTGCGCGGCTTTCATTCCATGGCGATGTGGTGCCCGCTGTCCATCACCATGGCGCTGCTCTTCTCGCTTACGCCCGGCGCGCGCTGGAGCGAATATGCGCCTTACGGGCTCGGCCTGACCGCCGTCTTCCTGGCGCTCGGCTGGCTGTTCGATTTCGTGCAGTTCCCGCGCGCGGCGACCGTCCCGCCGAACGACGATCCCGGCGGCTGGCGCGCGGCTCTCGCCATGCTGGCGCAGGTGACGGCGATCACCCTGATCGCCTTTGCGCTGGAATATGTCACGGGCGTGCGCTTCACAGTGCATGTGCTCACTGTGGTGCCGGCTTTTGCGTTGGTCTGGGTCGCGCTGCAGAACGCGTCGCTCGGCATTGCGGGCGCCCTGAAACATGCGGCGCTGACGCTGCTCGAACGCTCGAAGCTGGGCTTCCCGGCCTACGCGAACGAGGTGACATTGTTCGCGACCGCCGGATTCCTGGGCGCGATGGTTCCCCTCGTCCTGCCGGAAGAGGCGCTGGTCGCGCTCCTCACGAGCCTGCATCTGACGCCGGCCGTGCTCAGCGTCGCCATCGTGCTCGTGATCGCCGGGCTCAGCGTCGTCGGCATCAACGCCATGGTCACCGTCACCATGCTCGTCGGCGCGCTTGCCCATGCGCCGGCGACGGGGCTGACGCCGCTGAAGCTCGTCTTCGTCATCGTCGGCGCCTGGTCGCTCAGCAACGGCATGTCGCCGCTCAACAGCTCGATGGTGCTGCTCAGCGGCGTCATGGGCCGTCCGCCGGAGACGATCACGATACGCTGGAACGGCGTGTTCGCGCTGACGACGCTCGCGCTCTTCTGCCTCGTCGTCTATGTCCTGCCGGTCTGAGGATCAGCGCAGCGTCGCGAGCCCGTTGTCGAGCACGACGATGTCGCGCTCCACGACGCGGGCGCGGAACGAGACGTTCCCGCCGTCGATCCACATTTCCGTGCGGATGGTCTCGCCGGGATAGACGGGCGAGGAGAAGCGCAGCTTCAGCGAGGCGAGCCGCGCCGGATCGTAGTCGCAGGCGACTTTCAGAATGGCGTGGCCGGCGACGCCGAGCGAGCAGAGCCCGTGCAAAATCGGCTGCCGGAAGCCGGCATGGGCCGCGACTTCGGGATCGGCGTGCAGCGGATTGTAGTCGCCGCTCAAACGATAGATCAGCGCCTGCTGCGGCAGGGTCGCGAGATCGCAGACGTGATCGGGCGCGCGCTCCGGCAGCTTGTGCGGCGCGGGCGTCGGGCCAGTGGGGCCCCCAAAACCGCCGTCGCCGCGCAAGAAACTCGTCGAGTTCAGCGTCGCGATGATTTCGCCCGTCGCGGCGTCCGTGATCGTGCGCTCGATGAAGGCGAGCGCTCCCCTGTCCTTGCCCTTGTCGACGATCTCGACGATGCGGCTGCGGCCGATCACTTCGCCCTGCGCGGGGATCGGCTTGTGCAGGACAAAGCCTTGCTCGCCATGCAGCAGCTTCTTCCAGTCGACGCCGACATCCGGGTTCTTCATCCAGAAGCCGAGGGGGGCGAGCACGACCGCCATGGTCGGCAGGGCGAGAAGATTCTCCTCGTAGACGAAGCGCAATTGCTTCGCGTCCAGCGGATCGGCGCCGAGACCGAGGCCGAGCGCATAGAGCATCGTGTCCTTGGGCTCGAGCTTCTGCCGGATTTCCGGCAGCGGCCAGTTCTTCACCCTGTCGTAGTCGAGCGCCATCGGGACGGTTTCCTCGGATCGGTTCGTCGTTGCGCGGGGAGATTACACCGGGGTCCGCAGCGGTCAATTTGCGAACCCGTCATTTCGCATTGCGAAAGCACTTGATGTTTTCGCGAAATAGCGGCAAAGAGGCGAAAAGGCCTTGAGGAAATCATGGACGCGGCGCTCGAGAGACCGGACCACGCACGCGCAAACGATCGACAGTTCGTCACCGCGCTGGCCCGCGGGCTCGATATTCTGCGCGCCTTTCGCCCGGAGGACGGGCCGCTCGGCAACCAGGAACTCGCCAAGCGCACCGGCCTGCCGAAGCCGACGATCTCGCGCCTCACCTATACGCTGACGCAGCTCGGCTATCTCAATTACGACCGCAAGCTCGGCGTCTATTCGCCGGGCGGCGGCGTGCTGGCCCTGGGCTATGTCGCGCTGGCGCAACTCGACGTGCGGCGCGTCGCGCGGCCCTTCATGCAGGAGCTGGCCGACGAATGCGGCGCCGCCGTCGCGCTCGGCGCGCGCGACCGGCTGAACATGCTGTACATCGAGAATTGCGAGGGCCAGAACATCGTCGCGCTGCGCGTGACCGTCGGCTCGCGCATTCCGCTCGGCGTCTCGGCGATGGGGCGCGCTTATTTGTCGGCTTTGTCGGAGCGCGAGCGCGCGCCGCTGATCGACCAGGTGCTGCGCAAATATCCCGACGACAAGACGAGAATTCTGCGTGGCATCGAGAAATCGTTCAAGGATATCGAGAAGCGCGGCTTCTGCACGTCGATCGGCGAGTGGCGCAAGGACGTGAACGGCGCGGGCGCGCCGCTTGTCCTGCCAAATGGCGCGGGCCTCTACGCGCTCAATTGCGGCGGGCCGGCCTATCTGCTGAAGGCCCGCGACATCGAGGAAATCTACGGACCGCGGCTCGTCGAGATCGCACGCAAGGTCGTGTCGCTCGTCGGCGTGAAGGGCCGCAAATAAGCGGAAAGACGAGAGAATGAGTTCCGGCGAGACGGAAGACCTTTTGCGCATGTTGCGCGACAGCGCGGCTGACTACGTCAACCGTTCCGACATGGCGCGCGACGTGCGCGCCTGGCGCAAGAGGCCCGAGGGCTACGACGCCGCGCGCTGGAACGAGATGACGCAGCTCGGCTGGGTAGGCCTGCGCGCGCCCGAACGCTGCGGCGGCATGGGTCTTGGCGTCGCGGAATGCGTGGCGCTGCTGGCGGAGACGGGCCGCGGCATCGGGCCGGAGCCGCTGTCGGCCGTCGGCGTGCTGGCCATGCGCACGCTCGTCAACGGCGCGGGCGCGCAGAACGACGCCCTGATGGCGGGGCTCATCGAAGGCGCGCGCGTGATCGCCGTCGCCTGGCAGGAAGCGGCCGGCGCGCTGCACGCCAGCGAATGCGAAACGCGCGCGACGCCGGCGTCGGACGGCTGGCGGCTGACGGGCGTGAAGGATTTCGTGCACGGCGCCGCGCGGGCCGACGGACTGATCGTTTCCGCAAGGACGCCCGAAGGCGTCGGCCTGTTCCATGTCGAGACCGGCGCGAAGGGCGTGAAGCTGGAGACGCGGTACTTCACCGACGGCACGACCTGCCATCGCGCGCATCTGCAGGACGCGCAGGCCGCAAGCGGCTTTTGCATCGCGCCGCCCGGCGAGGGCGAGGCGGCGCTCGACGCCGCGCTCGACGAGACGCGGATCGCGGCGTCCGCCGAAATGTTCGGCCTGTCGCAGCGCGCGCTCGACATGACGCTCGATTATCTGCGGCAGCGCAAGCAGTTCGGCAAGGCGATCGGCTCGTTCCAGGCCTTGCAGCATCGCGCCGTCGATCTCTATGTGACGACGCAGATGATGCGCGCGGCGATCGATCGCGCGGCGCGCGCCTTCGAGGACGCCGATGCGCGCGAAAAGGCGCTGATCGCGTCGGCCTGCAAGGCGCGCTGCTCGGACGGCGCGCTCGCCATCGCCAAGGAAGCGATCCAGATGCACGGCGCGATCGGCTATACCGACGAGCACGACATCGGTCTTTTCGTGCGGCGCGCGATCAAGCTCGCCGCATGGCTCGGCAACGGCGCGCAGCATCGCAAGCGCTATGCGGCGCTCTCGCCCGCGCTCGAACAGGTTTGAGGCTCCCATGACCGCTGTCGCCCGAGACGATTACGACGCGATGACCGATGCGGAATTCCGCGCCATGGTCCGCGACTTCATCGAGGCCGAATGCCCGCCGGAAATCCGCCACCTTCCGCGCCGCATCCGCTGGCATGAGGTGAAGCCCTGGAGCCAGAAACTGTCGAAACGCGGCTGGCTCGCGCCGCAATGGCCGAAGAAGTACGGCGGCATGGGCATGTCGGTGGCCAAGCAGATCGCCTACCTCGAAGAGCTCGATCGCGCCGGCGTGCCGCGCGCGCCGGACATGGGCATCGTCATGCTCGGCCCGCTGTTGATCAACTACGGCAGCGAAGAACAGCGCCAGACCTATCTGCCGCGCATCATCGCTTGCGAGGACGTGTGGTGCCAGGGATATTCGGAGCCGAACGCCGGCTCCGACCTTGCCTCGCTGCGGCTCGAAGCCGTACTCGACGGCGACCACTGGGTCGTCAACGGCCAGAAGACCTGGACGACGCTGGCGCAGGACGCCAACTGGATATTCCTGCTCGTGCGCACCGACAAGCAGGCGAAGAAGCAGGAAGGCATTTCCTTCCTGCTCGTCGACCTCTCGACGCCTGGCGTCACGCGCCGCCCGATCATGACGCTCGGCGGCCACGAGGAATTCTGCGAGACCTTCTTCGACAACGTGCGCGTGCCGAAGGAAAACATCGTCGGCAAGGTCAACGAAGGCTGGACGATGGCCAAGGCGCTGCTCGGCTTCGAGCGCATCTTTCTGGGCAGCCCCAAACTCTCGCAGGTCGCGCTCAACCGCCTCGCGCTGCTCGGGCGCTCGACCGGCGCGTTCGACGACGACCGCTTCCGCGACAAGTTCACGCAATTGCGGCTCGACGTCGCCGATCTGACGGAGGCCTATTCGCGTTTCGCCGATGTCCTGCGGCGCGGCGAGGCGCTCGGCCCCGATGTCTCGATCCTCAAGATATTCGCGACCGCGACCTATCAGAAGATCACCGAGACGCTGGTCGAAGTTTCGGCGGAAAACGGCTCGATCGACGAGCCTGTCACGTACGGCAACGACAGCCTCGACGCGCTCGCGCATTACTGGCTCGCACGGCCGGCGACGATCTACGGCGGCTCAAGCGAAGTGCAGCGGAACATCGTCGCCAAGCAGGTGCTGGATCTGCCGGGGTGATTGTCATGCCCGCGCAAGCGGGCATCCAGGAGCAGAACGAATGATTGCGAATACGACTCTGGAGTCCCGCTTGCGCGGGAATGACACGGCGAGCGTCGTCAGATGATCTTCACACAAGAACACGAGGAGCTCCGCCGCTCCCTGCGCAAGTTCGTGCAGAGCGAAATCGATCCCCGTGCTGACGCATGGGAGGAGGCCGGCATCTTTCCCGCGCACGAACTGTTCAAGAAGGCAGGCGCGGCGGGATTTCTCGGCATCAGCAAGCCGGAGGCCTATGGCGGCCTCGGGCTCGATTATTCCTATTCGATGGTCGCGGCGGAGGAATGGGGGCGCGCGCTCGCGGGCGGCGTCGCCACGGCGCTCGGCGTGCAGACGGACATGGCGACGCCGGCGCTCGCCAAGCATGGCTCGGACGCGTTGCGCCGCGAATTTCTCGCGCCGGCGATATCAGGCGAGATGGTCGCGTGCATCGGCGTGTCGGAGGAAGGCGCGGGCTCGGATGTCGCCTCGATCCGCACGCGCGCCGTGCGCGACGGCGACGACTACGTCATCACCGGCTCGAAAATGTGGATCACCAACGGCGTGCAGGCGGACTGGATGTGCCTGCTCGCCAATACGTCCGACGGCCAGCCGCATCGCAACAAGTCGCTGATTATCGTGCCGATGAAGACGAAGGGCGTGCAGGTCGCGCGCAAGCTGAAGAAGCTCGGCCTGCATGCATCCGACACGGCGCAGATCTTCTTCGATGGCGTGCGCGTGCCCGTGCGCCACCGCATCGGCGAAGAGGGGCGCGGCTTCACCTACCAGATGGAGCAGTTCCAGGAAGAGCGCCTCTATGCGGCGGCGAAGGCGGTGGCCATGCTGGAGACCGCGATCGGCATCACGATCGACTATGTGCGCGAGCGCAAGGCCTTCGGCTCGGCGCTGATCGACATGCAGACGATCCAGCACAAGCTCGCCGCCATGCATTCGGAGGTCGAAGCCCTGCGCGCGATCTCATGGAACGCGGCGGAACTCTACATCGGCGGCGGCGACGTGACGGAGAAGGCGTCGATCGCCAAGTATCTGGCCGGCAAGCTCGCGCTCGAAATTCCCAACGCCTGCCTGCAGTTCTGGGGCGGGCAGGGCTACATGTGGGAATCGCGCATCTCGCGCATCATGCGCGACATCAGGCTGACGGCGATCGGCGGCGGCGCCAACGAGATCATGCTGCAGGTGATCGCCAAGCAGATGGGCCTGTCGAGCGGCAAGGGCCGCAAGGCGCAGGCGGCGCAGTAAGCCCATTGTCATCCCCGCGAAAGCGGGATCCAGCATCGCGCCATCTTTGCGGTCGGCTGGATCCCGGATCGGCCCCGCGGGCCGTCCGGGATGACGTTTCGTGTCACTTGTACTTGCGTTCTTCCCACCACGGGAAGTAAGGCGGCATGTCCTTCGACACCTTGTCGGGGAATTTCGGCGCGCGCTTTTCCAAAAAGCTCGTCACGCCTTCCTTCACGTCGGCGGAGCGGCCGCGTTCGAAAATGCCGCGCGAGTCGATCTTGTGCGCCTCCATCGGATCGTCGGCGCCGAGCATCCGCCAGATCATCTGCCGCTGCAGCGCGACCGACACGGGCGCGGTATTATCCACGATCTCCTTCGCCAGCCGGCGGGCCTCAGGCAGCAATTCGTCGGGCGGCAGGACTTTCGACACGAGGCGCCCGCGCCATGCTTCGTCCGCATTGAACACGCGGCCGGAATAGACCCATTCCAGCGCCTGCTGCGGCCCGACGAGACGCGGCAGGAACCAGCTCGACGCCGCCTCCATGACGATGCCGCGGCGCGAGAAGACGAAGCCGATGCGCGCGTCGCTCGAGGCGAGACGAATATCCATCGGCAGAGTCATCGTGGCGCCGATGCCGACGGCGGGGCCGTTGATGGCGGCGATGACAGGTTTCAGCGACTTGAAGATGCGCAGGGTAACGCGGCCGCCGCCGTCGCGGATCGCCTCGTCGGAATAGTCCGTCTTGCCGCCGCTTTCCCTGGGCTGCGCGCGATCCTTGCGCTTGGAGAGTTCGAAGGTGCTGGCGCCTGCCGACAGATCGGCGCCGGCGCAGAAGGCGCGGCCCTCGCCGGTGACGATGACGACGCGCACGTCGTCGTTGGCGTCGGCCTCGTCGAAGGCGGCGATCAATTCATGCATCATCTGCCCGGTGAAGGCGTTCAGCTTGTCTGGACGATGCAGCGTGATGGTCTGGATATTGTCGGCGACAGAGACGCGAATCTGTTCGTAAGCCATGGCGTTTCCCGATTTGTTTCGCCGCACAGCATCGGGACGGGGCAGGCGTTGTCAATCGCCGGCAAACGCAGACGGGACGGACGCATTTTGCATCCGTCCCGTTCGCATTCAGGCATCAGCGGCCTCCGCCGCCCCCTCCGCCGCCTCCGCCGGCGCCGCCTCCGCCGGCGACGGAGCCGTTGCCTTCGGGATGGATTTCATACCGCGGAACCTCCGGCGGAGGCGGAGGCGGCGGCGGCAGCCTGAAGGCGATGCGCCGTCCGCGCTCGCCGATCGAGCTTCCGTCGATGCAGGGGTGGGGTTGCCAGCCTCCCGTGCATTCGAACCAGGTCGCGCCTCGCGGCGCAGCGAAAGTCGTCGTCGACGAGGCGGCGGTCGCACACGCCGCCGCCAAAGCGGCAGTTGTCAAAATCCTGATCATGACGCTTCCCCAATTTGAACGGCGCCGATCAGTCGTTCGCCGTTGCAGGGGAAGAGGTAACAGTTCATTAACCAGGCGTCGGTGTCGCCGGTCACATCGCCCCTCTTTCCATGCGGGGGGACTGCGCGATTGATATCATTCCGGCCGCGCGCCTAAGATGATTGCAGATAGCAACAGCAGGAGGAATTCGTGTCGCTTTTCGATCTCACAGGCCGCGTCGTCATCGTCACCGGCGGCAATGGCGGCATCGGCCTCGGCATGGCGCAGGGCATGGCCGCCGCGGGCGCGGCCGTGTCGATCTGGGGCCGCAACGAGGCGAAGAACGCAGCCGCGCTCAAGTCGCTCGCGAACGGCAAGTGCGAGGCGCGGCAATGCGATGTATCCGATCCCGCCTCGATCGAGCGCGCGTTCAACGAGACGCTTTCGAAATATGGGCGCGTCGACGGCTGCTTCGCCAATGCCGGCATCGGCGGCGGCGGCCGCAGTTCCTTCATCGACCGGCCGCAGAGCGAGTGGCGGCAGATGCTTGCGACGAACCTGGACGGCGCCGTGCTGACCATGCAGCACGCGGCGCGCCACATGCGCGACCGCGCGGGGAAAGGCGACGCCTTCGGCCGTCTCGTCGCCACGTCGAGCCTTGCGTCCATCTCGGGAACTGCGCGCAACGAACATTATGCGGCGACCAAGGGCGCGTTGAATTCCATCATTCGCGCGCTGGCGGTGGAGCTGTCGCGCTATGGCGTGACCGCGCATTGCGTATTGCCGGGCTGGATCCAGTCCGAGATGACGGAAGGTCTGTTCGGCAACGAGAAGTTCGTGGCGAACGTCATGCCGCGCATTCCGATGCGGCGCTTCGGCAAGCCGGAGGATTTCGCGGCGATCGCCGTCTATATCATGAGCACGGGATCGTCCTATCATACCGCCGAAATGTTCCTTATCGACGGCGCCTATTCGATCTTCTGAGAGCAGGCGCCGCGCGCGCCGTTCCACTGCTTCGCTGTCCGGCGAAGTCGGCAACGTCAACGGAAGTCGGCAACGTCAGCGGAAGTCGGCAACAGCCGACTTCCGGGCGCCGACTTCCGGGCGCCGACTTCTGGGCGCCGGCTTCCGGGCGCCGGCTGCCCGGCGCCGACTTCTGTCGGCTCGCAATGACGGCGTTGTTTCCGCCTGATGCGGCAACGCTCTAAAGGTTCAGCGCTTCCGCCGCTTCGGCGAAGGAGCGCGCGGGATCGGCGACGTCGAAGTGGATGGCCGTGAGGCCGGCATTCCTGGCCCCTTCGACATTGCGCTCCTGATCGTCGACGAAGACCACGTCCTGAGGCGTGAGGCCGAGCGCCTCGCATCCCAGCGCATAGGCCCGCGGATCGGGCTTCAGGATTTTTGTGTGCGTGGCGTCGACCAGCGCGTCCATCAGTTTCAAGACGTCGAGCTTGGCCATCGTGTCGGCGCCGTAGAAGAGCTCAAGTTCGTTGGAGAGGATTCCAACGCGGCGGCCGGCGGCCTTCGCGAGAAACACGAGATCGCGCGCCTCCGGCCGCACGTGCAGGTTCGGGTCGTCGCCGATGGTGCGGCGGATCATGGCGAGCATGTCCCAGTCCTCGCCGAGGCGCCGGCCCGTTTCCCTGGCTCGAATCGCCCAGTAGTCGCGCTCGCTGATGCGGTTCTCGACCATGTCGCGCCAGAGTTTGTCGCCCTGCGGATCGAAGGGGCCTCGCCAGTCGAGCGCGCCTTCGGGCAGGCCGAGCAGGCGCTCGCTGATGCGATGCCGCTCGAACAGCGTGATCGATATGACGCCGCCGAAATCGAGCAGCAGTCCGCGGCGTTGCACAGTCAAGCTCACTGAGCCGGGTCGAGACGGACGGCGGAGACCGCATGTGTGACCGCATCGACGATCTGCTGCGAATCCTTGCGCTCCAGCACGAGCGGCGGCGACATGATCATGACGTTTGCCGACACGCGCACGAGCGCGCCGGCCTCGTAGGCGGCGTCGGCGAGCGCGCCCATGTATTTCTTACCGGCGGGCGTCTTCGCCGCGCGGTCCGCGACGAATTCGATTGCGAGCATCAGGCCCTTGCCGCGCACATCGCCGATCGTGTCGTGGCGCGCGGCGAGCTTGCCGAAGGCGTCGAGCATAAAGGAGCCTTCGCGCGCCGAATTGCCGGGCAGATCGCGGGCGAACGTCTCGTCGAGACAGGCGATGGCCGCCGCGCAGCCCACGGGGTGGCCGGAATAGGTATAGCCATGGAAGATGGCGGCCAGCGTGTCGTCCGAGTTCATGAAGGCGCTTTCGATCTTCTCGTTGACCATGCAGGCGCCTAGCGGGAAATAGCCCGAGGTGATCGCCTTGGCGATGCACATGACATCGGGCGCAAAACCGTCGAGCCGCGCGCCGAACCATTCGCCTGTCCGGCCGAAGCCTGTAATCACCTCGTCGGCGATCATGAGAATGTCGTGGCGGTCGAGCAGCGCGCGGACCTTCTTCATGAAGCCCGCCGGCGGCACGATGACGCCGCCGGCGCCTAGCACGGGCTCGGCAATAAAGGCGGCGATCGTGTCGGCGCCCTGGAACTTGATCTCGTCCTCCAGCGCGGCGACGCAGAGATCGGAGAGACGCTCGGGGTTGGTCTCGTCGAACGGGTTGCGGTAGAGGAAAGGCGACGGCGCGTGATAGACGCCCGGCAGCAGCGGCTCGTAGGCGCGGCGGAAATTCTGGTTTCCATTCACCGAGGCGCCGCCGAAATGCGTGCCGTGATAGCCTTTCTTCAGCGCGAGAAACTTGGTCTTGTCGGCCTTGCCGCGCACTTTCCAGTATTGCCGGGCGATGCGCAACGCGCTCTCGACTGAATCCGAGCCGCCCGAGGTGAACATGGCGCGGCGCATGTTCTCGACTTTCAGGATGTCGACGAGGCGGGCGCCGAGTTCGATGAGGCGCGGATTGGTGGTGCCGCGAAAGGCGGAATAATAGGGAAGCTCGGCGAGCTGGCGCGCGATCGCCTGTTTGATCGGTTCGTTGGAATATCCCAGATTGACGTTCCACAGGCCGCCGACGGCGTCGACGACGCGCTTGCCGTCGAGATCAACGATGCTCACGCCCTCGCCTGAAACGATGATGCGCGGCGGCGTCGTCTCCATTTCCACGGGATGCGCCATGGGGTGCCAGACCTGCCGGGCGTTGTGCTCGCGCAGAAAATTCGAGGAAATTTCGTTCATGGTCGTCTCGTCCCGCCGGCGCTGTTTGGGCGCGCTCGCCGGGGATTATAGACTTGCGCGGAGGGAACGCGACAGGGGAGAGATGGCGCATGGGCGAGAGGCGCGGGCGGCCAGCCGCTATTCTGCTGATCGGCACGGCCGACACGAAATCGCCGGAACTTCTCTTCCTGCGCGATTGCATTGCGGAAGCCGGCGGCGCGACGGTATTCATGGATGTCGGCGTGCTGGCGGGCGGCGCCTATCGCCCCGATGTCGGCAACGTGGACGTGGCGCGCGCGGCTGGCGTATCGCTCGACGAGATCAAGGCCTATGGCGACGAAAACCGGGCCATGGCGAAGATGGCGGAGGGCGCATCGGCGCTCGCGCTTCGTCTGCGCGCGGAGGGCCGCATCGACGGCATGCTCGCGCTCGGCGGCACGATGGGGACGGATCTCGCGCTCGACGTTGCGGCCGCGCTACCGCTCGGCATGCCGAAATGCGTGGTCTCGACCATCGCCCATTCGCATCTCGTGCCGCCCGAGCGCGTGACGCCGGATCTGATGACCGTTCTGTGGGCCGGCGGCCTCTACGGGCTCAATGCGATTTGCCGGTCCGCGCTCGCGCAGGCCGCCGGCGCCGTCGTCGGCGCGTGTCGCGCCGCGCGACCGCCCGCCGGCGATCGCCCGCTTGTCGGCATGACATCGCTCGGCAAAAGCTGTCTCAGCTACATGGAGCCGCTGCTGCCTGCGCTCGAGCGACGCGGCTTCGAGGTGGCGGTCTTCCATACGACGGGCATGGGCGGGCGGGCATTCGAAGCGCTTGCGGCGGAGGGCGCCTTCGCGGCCGTCATGGATTTCAGCCTGCAGGAGCTCGCAAACCATCATGCGGGCTCGGTCGTCACCGCAGGGCCGACGCGTCTCGAAGCGGCCGGCCGGCGGGGCGTGCCGCAGATCGTCGCGCCCGGCGCCATCGACATGATCGATTTTCCCGCCTGGAGGCCGGACGGCAAGAGTGAGGAAGGGCGCGGCTTTCATGCGCATAATCGTCTCATCGCCTCGATCGCCGCCACGGCGGAGGAGCGGCGCGGCGTTGCGCGGCTGATCGCCCAGAAGCTCGCCCGGGCCGTGGGGCCAACCGCCTACATCCTGCCGCGTCAGGGCGTCGAAGCCTGGGACAGGCCGGGCGAGCCAATGCACGAGCCGGCCGCGCTTGCGGCCTTCCTGCAGGAGACGCGCGCCACGGCGCCTGGCAACGTCGAACTCGTCGAGATCGAGGCGCATATCAACGACGCCGCGTTCGCGGACGCGGCGCTTTCAATCTTCGACCGATGGGCGGCGGCCGGAGTTATCGCGCGAGCGCGCTGAATGCGCCTGTTCACGCCTGCGGACGCTCGCTAGTCTCGATGGAATAGACAGCGCCGCAAAGGCGCGACGGGAGGAAGCCATGCACGATCCCATCCATCACGGGCCGACGATCGGCGCGCAGGCGATACGTGCGCTCGCCCGCTATCCCGGGCGCATCGCTTTCGTGGAAGGCGACCGACGCACGAGCTACGCGGCGGCGTTGGACCTCGTCGGGCGCATTCAGGCCGTCTTTGCGGCGCAGGGGCTCGGGCGCGGCGACCGGCTCGCGATCGTGTCCGCCAATCGGTCGGAATCATGGTGCGCGAGCACGGCCGCGCTGAGTTCGGCCATGAGCATCACCTGGCTGCACCCGCTGGGCTCGCTCGACGACCAGGTCGAGCAGATCGTGGACGGCGAATGTACGGCGCTCCTCGTCGACGACGCCAATTTTCTGGCTCGCGGCGCCGATTTAGCGACAGGCGCGAAGGGGGCGTTGCGCGCGGTCTTCTCGCTCGCCAGAACTGAGTACTCAATTGACCTTATGTCCGCCGCCGCGGCCGCAGGCGCCGTCAACGCCCGCGACATTGCGCGGCCCGACGATGTCGCGCTTCTCAACTATACCGGCGGGACTACCGGCAAGTCGAAGGGCGCGTTGCGCGACCATGCGCAGAATGCGAGCTACACGACCGCCATTCTTTCCGATTTCGAGATACCGACCGCGCCGCGCTACCTGGTCATCGCGCCGATGAGCCATGTCGCCGGCACGAAGATCCTGCCGAGCCTGATGCTGGGCGGGACCATTTACTTAATGAAAGGTTTCGACCCCAAGGCTGTGCTCGACACGATCGCGCGCGAGAAGATCAACATGACGCTGCTCGTGCCGACGATGATCTACATGCTGCTCGACCATCCCGATCTCGACCGCACCGATCTCTCCTCGCTCGACCTGCTGCTCTACGGCGCTTCGCCCATGTCGCCAGCGCGGCTGGAGGAGGGATTGAAACGCATCGGGCCGGTCTTCTCCCAGCTCTACGGCCAGACCGAGTGCTACCCGGTTTCCGTCCTGCGCAAGGCCGATCACGATGCGCGCAACCCGGAGCTCTTCGCCTCCTGCGGCTTTCCGATTGCGAGCGTCGACGTTGCAATCCTCGACGATCAGGACCAGCCGGTCAGGCCGGGCGAGGCGGGCGAAATCTGCGTCCGCGCGGCGCATGCCGTCCAGACATACTGGAAACGGCCGGAGCAGACGGCGGAACTGTTCCGCGGCGGCTGGCTGCACACCGGCGATATCGCCCGCATGGACGAGCGCGGCTACATGTTCATCCTCGACCGCAAGAAGGACATGATCGTGTCCGGCGGCTTCAACATCTATCCCCGCGACGTGGAAGACGCCCTCTCGGCGCACGCCGGCGTCGCCATGGCGAGCGTGATCGGCGCGCCTGATTCCAAGTGGGGGGAGGCCGTCGTCGCCATGGTCGTCCGCAAGCCCGGCGCCCAGCCGAGCGCCGAGGAGCTGATCGCGCTCGTGAAGGACAGGAAGGGCGCCGCTCATGCGCCCAAACGCATCGAATTCGTCGACGCGCTGCCGATGACGCCTGTCGGCAAGGTCGACAAGAAAGTGCTTCGCGCCAAGTTCTGGGAAGGGCGCGAGCGACAGGTCGGTTAACGAATCGTCTGCGTCGGAGACTCAAGTTTCACTAGGCGCAGCGTGCGGTCGGACCGCCGGGCCGCCGGCGCCGGGCGGCCACGGTTAATACGTTTTTAGACATATCGATTGATCGCCAATTTGAATTAACTCGTCTCTTACGCGGCGGAACCATGCTGCGACGCAAGGGAAGGAGAGGCGCCATCCGCGTCCTCCCGGGGAGCGTCGGTTCATGCGTTCGGGTCCGGTCATTCTGACGGCATTGGCGGCTTTGACGCCGGGCGCAGCGGGCGCGACCGAATGGTATACGGGCGCGCCGCTCGCCCAGGGCGTCGCGCCGACGGCCTACATCGCATCGTTCCCGCCGCAGACGGATCCCGTCTATTCGACCTATGCGCCCGTTTCGAAATCCGCCGACTATGTGGTTCCCGTGAAGGAAACCTTCGGCGCGGCCATCGACTTCGCGGTGACGGCGGACTCCAAGGGCTCGAGATTCGCCACCGCCATCGCGACGATCGCGCCGTTCAGCGGTCTTGACCAGTCCGGCATGCGGCTGCGGCTGGGCGGCGTCATCGGTCAGTATTCCTACACGAATTCGGTCCTCGGCACGGTCAACGGCACGCAGTCCGACGTGTCGTTCATGATCGGCTACGAGTGGGTGACCGCGCGCGCCTCGTTCGGCGTCTACGGCGGCGCCAACTACGACAACAATTCCACCAACAAATACGATCCGAACAACGCCTCCGTCGGCGCGGGCACGGGCATGAAGATCGCCGTCGACTTCAACTACCGTCCGACGGACTACACGATGTTTGCCGGCGTCGGCTCCTATTCGACCATGCACAGCGCCTACTACACGCGCATGAAGGCCGGGTACGCGCTCGCGCCGCAGCTCTACGTCGGCCCCGAGGCCGTGTTCATGGGCGACGATTTCTTCAAGCAGTGGCGCGTCGGCCTGCATATGACGGGCGCGAAGTTCAGCATGCTGCAGCTCGGCGCCTCGGCCGGCGTGCTGGTCGACAAGGTCCGGGGCACCGGCATCTACGGCATTCTCGACGCGCGCCTCGGATTTTGAGGCAATCTCAAGCAATTCTTAACGCGCAGCGGCTATCGGCGGCGCAGCGCCGGCGCAGGGCCCCGGGAACGGTCGCGCACTTGCCGGAAGACAGGAAACCCCGGCGGAAAGTCCCTGTTGCGCGGCGCCGAAGAGGGTGGCGACAGCGCAAGTTCTTAACGGATTATGTCCGGCCAGAGCCCCCATCTTCAGCCTCCAGTTACGTTAACCGAAGCGTAAAGCGTCGCGGTTAGATTCATACCCCAGCGTCAGGGAGTTGCGTGAGATGTCGGCGACGATGCGCGCCATAGCGTGGGGGATTTCGGGCCTGATGGCCCTCATCCTGCTTACGCAGCCTGTGAGCGTGCACAGCCAGCTCGCGCTGAGCGCGACGGTCATCGTCGGGCTGATCGCGATCTGGACCTTCGGCCGCGGTCTCGTCGCGCGCCAGTTCTTCCTCGCGCTCGCGAGCTTCGTCGTCATTCGCTACATGTACTGGCGCTGGACCTCGACGCTGCCGCCGGCGAGCGATCCGCTCGCCTTCGGCATCGGCCTGGTGCTGGTCGTCGCCGAAATGTATTGCATGCTGATCCTGTCGATCAGCCTCATCATCAACGCAGATCCCCTGGTGCGGCCGCGCCTGGAGCGTGAAGAGGACGACAAGCTGCCGGTCGTCGACGTTTTCATCCCGACCTACAACGAGGACGAATACATTCTCGCCACGACGGTGGCGGCGGCCAAGTCCATGGACTATCCGGCCGACAAGCTGAACGTCTGGCTGCTCGACGACGGCGGCACGGACCAGAAGTGCAACGACAAGGATCCCGCCAAGGCCGAAGCCGCCCGCCAGCGGCGCATTTCGTTGCAGGCTCTGTGCGCGCGACTCGGCGCCATCTACCTGACGCGCAAGCGCAACGAGCACGCCAAGGCCGGCAACATGAACAATGCGCTCGGCCACGTGAAGGGCGACATCGTCGTCGTGTTCGACGCCGACCACGCGCCCTTCCGCGCCTTCCTGCGCGAGACGGTCGGCTATTTCGCCAAGGATCCGAAGACCTTCCTGGTGCAGACGCCGCACGTCTTCCTCAATCCCGACCCGATCGAGAAGAACCTGCGCACCTTCCACGAAATGCCGTCGGAGAACGAGATGTTCTACGGCGTCACACAGCGCGGCCTCGACAAGTGGGACGGCTCCTTCTTCTGCGGCTCGGCGGCGCTGCTGCGCCGCTCCGCGCTGGAGACGACCGGCGGATTCTCCGGCATCACCATCACCGAGGATTGCGAGACCGCGTTCGAACTGCATTCCAAGGGCTGGAACAGCGTCTATGTCGACAAGCCGCTGATCGCCGGCCTGCAGCCTGAGACATTCACGTCCTTCATCGGCCAGAGATCGCGCTGGTGCCAGGGCATGTTCCAGATCCTCATGCTGAAGAACCCGGCCCTCAAGAAGGGCCTGAGCTTCATTCAGCGCGTCGCCTATCTGTCGAGCATGACGTTCTGGTTCTTCCCGGTGCCGCGCATGATCTTCATGTTCGCGCCGCTCACCCACATCTTCTTCGACATCAAGATCTTCGTGTCGAACCTCGACGAGGCGATCGCCTATACGGCGACCTACATGATCGTCAACGTCATGCTCCAGAACTACCTCTACGGCCGCGTGCGCTGGCCCTGGGTGTCCGAGCTCTACGAATATGTGCAGGGCGTGTTCCTGGCGAAGGCGATCGTCTCCGTCGTGGCGAGCCCGCGCAAGCCGACGTTCAACGTGACGGCAAAGGGTCTGACGCTCGACGAAGACCATCTGTCGGAACTCGCCTGGCCGTTCTTCGCGATCTACGGCCTGCTGTTCAGCGCGGGCCTGGTCGCGGCCTATCGCTACATGTTCGAGCCGGGCGTCGACAATCTCATGCTCGTCGTCGGCCTGTGGAACCTGTTCAACATGATGATCGCCGGCGCCGCGCTCGGCGCCGTGGCCGAGCGCAAGCAACCCGATCGCCACCCGCGGCTCGCGGTGTCGCGCGAGGGCACGCTGACGGTCGGCGACAAGAACATCCGCGTGAAGATCAAGGACGTTTCGGCGGGCGGCGTGTCGCTCATCGGCTCGGCCGAATTGTCGGCGCTGTCGTTCGAGGCCGGCGCCACTACAGGCCGTCTCGCCATCGATCCGCTCGGCGACATCGTCAAGGACGAGACCTTGCCGTTGACCTTCGTGCATCAGACCGGCTCGGGCGAAGCCTCGGTCTACGGCTTCGAATTTTCGGCGATGGAGCCCGATGAATATTACGTGCTCGCCGATCTCATGTACGCCGATTCCGACGCGCTGCCGTCGTTCCTGGCGACACGGCGCAAACACAAGAATGTTTTTGCGGGCTCGGGCCGGTTCATCTGGTGGGGTCTGACCGAGCCCATCCGCGCCATTTCCTATCTGTTGAAGCGCGAAAAGGAGAAGAAGGAAGCAGCTGCCCCCGAAGCCCCTCCCAAGACCTCGCTTTCCTGGCTGCGGCGATTCGCGGCCATGGGCAAAGCGCCCCCTTCGCCCGTCGAGGCGGGCGCACAGATCAAGCAGTCCGCCTGACAGGATCAGTTCGAGCACGCATGCGTAGAAGCGTCCAAACCATTCTTCTGACGACCGCCCTCCTGGCGGCGCAGGCGGACGCATGCCTCGCGCAGGCCATCTTCACCACCGCGCCGCCGTCGCTCTCGCGCGTCGTTCCCTACAGCTCGCAACAGGCCGCGCCGCCTCCTGCGGCGACCCAGCCGCAGTCCGCGCCGCGCGCCCAGCCGAGCGTCGACGCCGCGCCGCGCGCCCCAGTCGCCGTGCAGAGCGCCGCGCCGGCGCCCGCGCCGCTTGCGTCAGCGCCGCCTGCGCCGGCGCCGGCCGTGCCGCTTTCGGCGCCCGCGCCCGCGGCCTATTCGTTCACGCCGCCGCCTGCCGCCGCGCAGCCGCCTGCGCCGGTCTATGCGCAGCCCTCGCCGCAGCTCGCCGCTTCCACCGCCGCAGTCAGCATGGCGCCGGCGACCGGATCGACGCTTCGGCATCTCACCAACAATATTCAGGGCTTCCGCCTGGCAGGCGAAATCGCCTCGTCGGAATGGCCCGTCTACGTCACGGGCGAGCAGGCGCGCCTGCCGATCAAGTTCCAGGTTGGTTATCTCTCGGCCGTGTCGGTGATGCCGGAAGCGTCATATCTGACGCTCTCGGTCAACGATGTCGTGGTCGGGCGCGCCAACATCCGCGCGACGCATTCGGTCAAGACCTTCACTTTCGACATTCCGCCGAACGCGCTGCAGGCCGGCTTCAATTCGATCCGCCTGACGGCCGAGCAGCGCCACCGCGTCGATTGCTCGCTCCAGGCGACATACGAATTGTGGACGCAGATCGATCCGTCGCAGACGGGTCTGCTGCTGCCGCGCTCCACGTCCGTCTCGCGTCTCGCTGATCTTCCGGCGCTGTCGCCCGACGCGCAGGGCGCGCTGCCGATCCGCGCCGTCGTGCCGGGCCGCACCAACCTCGCCAATGTCGAACGCATCATGCGGGCGGCGCAGCTTATCTCGCTGCACGGCCGCTTCGAGCAGCCTGTGGTCGACATCGGGCCGCTCGCCGACGGCGAATATGGCGTCAATCTCGTTGTCGGCCCTGCCGCTGATGTTGCAGGCTTCGTCGACCTGCGCGCCGCCGGCCCGATCTCCGGTCCGCGCGTGCTGGTCATTCCCGCCAATCCGCGCCTGCGCACGACCATCGTCGTGACGGGAGCGACCGATGCGCAGGTGAGCGAGGCGCTTGCCGAATTCGACGCGAGCCAGAAGCCGATCGGCGCGGCCGCGGGCATCCGCGCCGCCTCCGCCTTTCCCGGCCTGCACATCGAGGGCAACCAGCGCGTCAAGCTGCGCGATCTCGGCGTCGCGAGCGAAGAGTTCTCCGGGCGCCTGTTCCGCGCCGCCTTCAACGTCATCCTGCCGCCGGACTTCTATCCGGCCGACTACGGCAAGGCGATCGTCGACCTTGCCGGCGGCTACGCGCCGGGGCTGACGACGGAAGCGCACATCGTCGTCAGCGTGAACGGCCGGAACGCAGTCAGTCTCAAGCTGCCCAAGTCCGCCGGCGACGTGTTTACGAAGAACCCGATCCCGCTGCCTCTCGGGGCCATGCGGCCCGGCCTCAACCGCGTCGAAATCGAGGCGCAGGTGCCGATGGCGAGCGATTCGGCATGCGATCCGCTGGCGGCCATCTCCGGCGCCAAGCGCTTCCTGCTGCTCGATTCCACCGAAATCGAAATGCCGCGCATAGCGCGCATCGCGCGCATGCCCGATCTCGCGGTGACCACGACCGGCGCCTTCCCCTTCGTGGCCGAAGGCATGAGGCCGAAGATCGTCGCGCCGTCGCCGGATCGCGAGACGATCGGCGCCGCCGCCACCATCGCCGCGCATATGGCGATCATGGCCGGGCGCCCGATCGACTTTCAATTGACCGGCGCGTTGCCGCAGAAGGGATCCGGCTCGGTGCTTGTCGTCGGCGCCGCCAATGTGCTCGATCCGTCTCTCCTGCGCGCCGCCGGCATCGATCCGCAGGCCGTCCAGAAAGCGTGGTCGAGCCGCTTCGATCCGTCGTCCAAGCCGCCGAAGGACGAAGCGCTGTCGCGCTACGAGGCGATCGCTCGCAATCGGCTCGTGCTCGAGCGCAACTTCCCGGCGGCCTGCCGTATGCCGAAGCCCCCGGGGGGCTACGAGCGCGCGATCAATTCCGCGTTCCGCCGCGTGGACGACGTGTCGACGGCGACCATCCAGCAATCGCAGTCGCGCGACATTTTCGTCGGTCCCAACCGCAGATTCGGATACGACCGCACTCCCGTCGGCTCTCTGCAGATTACCGGTCAGGCGTCCGGCGCGCTGTTTGACGAATGGAACGCGAAGGTGCGCAGCACCAATGCGTTCTCGGCTTACGTGCAGCGCGGCTACATGGGCGCGCGCGAATGGATATCGGCGCGCGTCGACGGCGTCGTCTCCTGGTTCGGCGCAAATCTCGTCTCGGGTCCCGCCGAGCCGGAGCTCAATTCGCGTTCCTCGCTCATCGTCGCGCAGAACATGATCGGCGACACGATCGACGACGTCTGGACTCTGGTGACGGCGCCGACCTCGGCGGATCTTGCCGAATCCGTGCCGTGCCTCGTCGATCCGCGCGTGTGGCGCCAGATCGCGGGCCGCATGTCGATCCTCGACGCGTCCGAAGGCTCGGTCGTCGTCGCGCCGGCGCGTGCGCAGCGCCTCATCGCGACGCAGCCGCTCACCATCGAGAATTCGCGGCTCATCGCCGCGGGCTGGCTGTCGCTCAACAGCCAGATCTACGTCGCCGCCGCGCTGGTCGTCGCCATGCTGCTGGCGCTGACGACGAGCCTGTTCGTCCGCAATGTCGGCCGGAGGCAGCCATGAGCCGCCTGCCTCTGATCGCCGGCATTCTCGCGCTGCTCGCCTCGCCGGTTTCGGCGCAGATGTTCGCGCCTGTCGTTCCGCTCGGCGCCAACGTGCAGGCGCAGATGAACGCGGCAAACGCCAAGGCGCCCGAAAAGGTGCCGCTCGCGCTCGACGCGCGCCCGCTCTCGCTTGGCGGCGCGCTCAAGACGCCCGAGATGTGGCAGCAGTACAAGACGAACTACATCACCGACAACGGCCGCGTCATCGATACGGGCAACGGCCGCGTCAGCCACAGCGAGGGGCAGGGCTACGCCATGCTGCTCGCGATCGCCGCCAACGATCGCGCGACATTCGACAAGCTGTGGGGCTGGACGCGCGCCAATCTGATGGTGCGCGACGACCAGTTGCTCGCCTGGCGCTGGGATCCGGCGCACCGCCCGGCGGTCGCCGACATCAACGACGCTTCGGACGGCGACATTCTCGTCGCCTGGGCGCTGACCGAGGCCGCCGAATATTGGGGCGACGTCGCGCTCAAGGTCACCGCGCGCCGCATCGCCGTCGAGATCGGCCGCAAGCTGGTCATCTACAAGACAAGGAACGGCGCCATCCTGCTGCCGGCCGTCGCCGGCTTTGCGCCGGAAGATCGCGCGGATGGCCCTGTCGTCAATCTTTCCTACTGGGTCTTTCCGGCGTTTGCGCGCCTGCCGCTGGTCGCGCCGGAGATCGACTGGCGCGGCATCGTGCAGAGCGGCCTCGACGCGCTGAAGCTCGCGCGCTTCGGCCCGGACGGCCTGCCGGCCGAATGGGTGTCGCTGAAGGACGGCAAGGCGCGGCCCGCCGACGGCTTCCCTGCGCAGTTCGGCTACAACGCCATCCGCATTCCACTCTATCTCGCCTGGGCCGGCATCGGCGAGCGCGAGCATTACGATCCGTTCGTCACATGGGCGACGCGCTACCGCGGCCTTGCCGTCGTCGATCTGGCGGGCGGGCGCAACGGCGGCAATCTGACCGAAGGCGGCTATGCGGCGATCGGCGCGCTCACCCAGTGCGTCGTCGAAGGCAAGGCGCTGGCGCGCGATCTCTCGACTTCGCGCACGCCGGAAAATTACTATCCGGCCACGCTTCGCATCATGACCGTCCTCGCAGCGCAGATGAGGTTCCCGTCATGCCTGCGCTGAGCCGGATCAACCGCGCGCTTGCAAGCGCCCTGCTGCTGGCCGCTTCGACGGCGGCGCTGGCGCAGTCGAAGAGCGGCGGCTTCATCGTCGACATGCCGGTCGCCGGCGCGCCCGCCGCGCCCGCAACGCCTGCGCGCGTCGAACAGCCGGCCGCGCAGCCGGCCATTCTGAAGGCCGAGGAGCCGACGGCGCGGATGCTCCGCGCGCAACCGCTCGCGGGCGACGGCGAAGGGCCCGACGAATCCGCCCTGCGCTACTACGCGCAGCTCGGCCAGATGGAGCGCGTCAATACCGAGATCGAGCGCCTGGTGCGCCTCTATCCGGGCTGGACGCCGCCGATGGACCTGTTCAACGGCGAGGCGCCGGGCGATCCGAGCGAGGACGCCTATTGGGAATTGTTCGCGACCGACCGCATCGACGAATTGCGCGCCGCGATGAACGCGCGCAAGAAGGAGGAGCCGAGCTGGCAGCCCTCGAAGGACCTCGCCGCCAAGATGCGACGCAAGGAATTGCGCGTCCGCATCATGGACTTCTGGAAGAAGGGCAAGTGGCAGGATCTCGTCGATTACGTGAAGGCGGATAATTACAACGCCGACGACGCCGACGTCGAAATGCTCTGGACGATCGCGGAAGCCTTCGCCAAGACCAAGCAGACGAACGACGCCGTCTCCGTCTACCTGTCGATCCTGAAGTCCAACGCCGACCAGCCCGCGCGGCTCGCCACCATCCAGAAGGCGATGGCCAACCTGCGCATGGCCGACGTCGAGAAGCTGATCGCCGCCGGCCGCTACGATGCGACGGGGCGCAGCGAATTCGCGCCGATCATGGTGGACATCGTGCGGGCGCGCATCAGCGCCTATCTGCACGACGAGCGGTCCGAGAAGATCCCGGCGCCGGAGCTGGAGGTCTTTCAGGCCTACGCGCGCGAGGAGAAGGATCCGAACCAGCCGGGTCTCGTCGCCTGGTACTATTACAAGACCAAGACGTTCCGCGACGCGCTCGACTGGTTCAAGATCGCGCTGGAGCGCGGCGGCGACGCGATGATCGCGCATGGTCTCGCCCATTCGCTGCGCGAACTCGACATGCGGCGCGAGACGGAAGAGGTCGCCTATGCGTGGCGCGAGCCGCTGGTGAACAATCTGATCCTGTTCATCGACATTCTCGAACGCGATCTCACGCTCGAATTTCCGCCGTTCATCGAGCCGGAGCGGCTCGCCCGCTACGCCAAGGTGACGATGGACGTGGCCTCGGGCGAGGGCGCGCAGGCGCTCGCGTGGTACGCCTACAATTCCTGCCAGTACGAAGTCGCGCACCAGTGGTTCCAGCGCGCGGTCGCATGGTTCCCGAAGGAAGCGACCGTCTACGGCTATGCGCTGACGCTTCAGAAGATGAAGCAGACGAAGGAATTCTGGGACCTGATGAACAGGTACGACGGCCTGTTCGGCAAGGTGCTCGAGATCATCTTCCCCGACGGCCGCTATCATCCGCCGACGCCGTGCGACGAACTCGCCAACGCGCGACTGCGCCAGCAGCAGCAGGCGCTCGGCGCCTACACCGTGCCGGGCTCCAATCCGGCCGCGCCGCCGCAGGGCGTTCCGCTGCAGAACCTCACGGCCGCTCAGGCGGCGGGCTACGTCGCCAACGGCCAGTACGGCGCGGGTTGGGGCTATCAGCAACAGCAGCAGCGCGTCGAACTGCCGAAGATCGACCGCAAGTTCTTCCCCGTCGCCGTCGATCCGGAAAATCCGCTGCGCTACGCAGCGACCGCTGCGCCGAACGCGCAGAGCCCGGCGCAATTCGCGCAGGTCGCCGCGCAGATCGCGCTGCAGTCCGAACCGTTCCGCGGCCCCTATCCGCTCGTCGCGGCGCGCGTGCCGGGCGTCGGACGCATGCCGTACGAACGCTATGGTTTCTCGCTGCTGCCCGGCTGGAACGGCGTCAATGGCCCGACCACCCCGACCTATGCGGCGCAGATCGCGCCGGCCGGCACGCTGTGGGCGACCGAACTGCCGGAGAAGGACCGTCCGAAGACCGCGATCGAGGCCGGCGGCGCCGGTCCGTCGTCCGGGCCGGCGTCCTCCGCCGTTTCCACCGCGCCCAATTCCATCGGCGCGTCCTCGGCCGCGCCGAATTCGGTGAGCGGCTCGCTCGCGCCGACGTCGGTCGCGCCCACCGCCTCCGTCGATGCGGGCGTGCGCGTCGTGGGAACGGCCATCGGCGTGCCGCCGTCGGCGCCGCAAATGGCGCCTGCTCCGGTCGCCGCCGTCGCGCCGGCGCGGCCCCTGCCGTCGCCCGCGGTCTATACGCCGCCGGCCGCGCCAGGCTCCTCGGCGGACGCCCCCGCGCCGCTCGTTCGGCCGGGCTATGCCGCGCAACTGCCCGAGGCCGCCGACGCCGGTACGCTGGCGCAGCGCGCGGCCCAGTATTTCAACGAGAAGAATTATGCGGCGGCTCTCGACGCTCTCGAACGGCGCGCCGCCATGGCGCCCGAGACGACGGAGCTGCGCATGATGCGCGGATGGTCGTTGCTGCATCTCAACCGCAAGGACGAGGCGCGCAACGCATTCGCGACGCTCGGCAAGGCTGCGCCGGGCCAATCCCTGCAAGGGGGCAAGTAAGATGCGTTTTTCCGTCCTTCTCCTTCCCGTCTTCGCCGCGCTCGCGGGCTGTTCGAGCAGCGCGCCTTCGGCCAGCTATGTCTCGCGCGTGGAAACGACGTCGCCGGAGACGATGCCGGTGTCCGGCGCCGACGCCTCCATGATGCTGGCGCAGATGCCGCAGCCCGGCGGCCTCGTGACCAAGGTGCGCGAGAAGTCCTATCCGAACGGCGTCAGCCAGCAGGCGATCCTCGCCGGCGAGGTTTCGGGGCTCGGCGAAAACCATCTCGAAATCTACGTGCAGACATCGCCCTCGAATGGCGCTGCGGGGCTGCTTACCATGGGGCCGCCCTCCGAGGCCGGCGTCAAGCGCGAGATTCTGGCGCGCTATCCCAAAGTGCCGATGCGCATCGTCACCCAGCCCCGGCAGAATTCGATCGGCGTCTTCGGCCTTGCCATCGGGCGCGCGAACAATGGCGCGCGCTGCGTCTTCGCCTGGCAGTGGATCGACGATATTCGCCGTGGCGGAAGCCAGAGCTCGGGCTTCTCAATCCTTGGCAAGCGCTTCGGCGGATCGACGAGCGCCGGCGCGACGCCGGCCTCGATCCGCGTGCATATGTGCCGCAAGGATGCGACGGTCGACGATCTCGCCGCGACCGTGGAGGGCATGACGCTCGCCGCGCCGGCGATCGTCGAAAATGCGCTCAACCCAGCCCGCCGCCTCGAGGCGACGACGCCCGTCGGCGGCCCGGATTCTTCGCGCGGCACGACCGTGGTCGCCAGCGCCGCGCCGGCGGGCAGCCTGGAGAGCGCGCTTAGCCCCCAGAAACAGACGCAAGTCGCTTCCGACGACACGCCGAAACCCAAGCGCGCGACCCGCGTCGCGCGCCGCAAGGCCGCGCCGCCCGCGCAGGACGCCGACGAGGGCGTGGTCGTCGCACGCCGTCAGGCGCCGGCCGAGCCGCAACCGCAGGTCCAGCAGCAGCCTGCCTACGCAGGCGGGCCGCGCTATCTGGCACCGGTGGCCGGCATGCCGGCGAGCGCGCCTGTCGCCTATGGAACGCCCGCCCCGATCGCCTCGGCGGCGCCCGCCACGGCAGGGCTCGATCCCAGCCTGCCGGCCGCCGCCTATCGCGGTCCGAACGGGCGCTCAAATTACTGAACCTGGGCGCCGGCGTTTCCGATCCCGCTGACGCGGACACATGCCGCGCCAGCCCCGTCCGGCCGGCGCGGCGCGCTGTCGCAGGCCGCTCCAAACATGTGAATTGCGAACATTTCTAGGGGTTGCCGCAAAGTCTTGTCAGCGCCCCTGCGTCATAGTTCCGTCATCGTTCGGGAGAGATCGATGACGCATGCCGATGTCGACAAGCTGCTGGAAGCCGCAATCCCAAGTTTTGGACGCACGACGCTGACGCTTGCCCAGGCGCCGGCCAACGAGCGCGAACTCTTGCGCCTGTTTGAGCGCGCTCTTGTCCTCGGCAACAGGCGCGGCGCGCCGCTTGCCGAGATCCAGGTCCCGCTCGCCTCTTTTCCCGATCTCGCCGGCGCCTTCTGGCACATACCGATCGAGGACTCGAGCCGCGACGGCGTCGTGCGGCTGAGCTTCGAGCGGCCGGAACTGCCGCACGCCGCCTGAGGCCTGCTTTCTCCCGCAATTCCCTTTGCGAAATCGCTCGTCCGATTCACAATGACGGGCGAATCACCCCGTTCGAGTTGACGTGTCCGGTCGCCTGGCTCCGCGGCCGGGCGCCGGGGGATTCCCGCAGGCGGGAGGCGGGCGCATTGGCAGGACGACGCAAGCGCGTGAAACGCGATGGGCCGGCGGGCGCAGCCGCGCCGCGCCAGCAGTTCGCCGCCCTGCCGTTCCGCGACAACAACGGCATGGAGGTGATGCTGGTGACCTCGCGCGAGACGCGGCGCTGGGTTCTGCCGAAGGGCTGGCCGATCAAGGGCCTCAAGCCGCATTCCGTCGCGGCGCGGGAGGCGATGGAGGAGGCGGGCCTGACAGGCAAGGTCGCCAAGGAGCCGATCGGCTCGTATCGTTATGTCAAGCGGATGCGCAATGGCGCGGCGATGACCTGCGAGGTCGGCGTCTTTCCGATGGCCGTCGAAAAGCAGCGCCGCAACTGGCCCGAACGCGAGCAGCGTACGACGAGCTGGTTCGCCCTGGAGGATGCGGCGACCCTGGTCGACGAGCCGGAGCTGCGCGACCTGATCCTGGGCTTCGCGCGCCGCATCAGGGCGCCTGAGAGCGCCGAGAGCCGCGGCGCCCAGCACGAGCTCTGGCGAAATGCCGCTCCGCAGCGCCCTGGGGCGCGCCTGAAATGAACGATGGGATCGCAGGTCTTGCGCGCCGCCCCGAACGACGCTGCATTCAGCCGCCCGATCGCGGTCTGCATCGACGCTCGCGCCATAGTCGCGCGTGAGGAATATCAATGGGGAAAGCGCGACCAAGGGCTGCGAAGCCCGGTTTCGCCTTTTGACCGAAAACTCGAATGAAATAGATGGTCGGAGTGAGAGGATTCGAACCTCCGACCCCCTCGTCCCGAACGAGGTGCGCTACCAGACTGCGCTACACTCCGACATCCCGTCGCCGCACGGCGCGAGCCGCGCCCTTATAGTCAAGGCGTGTGCGGGCGGCAAGACCGCATTTGGCCTTTTTGCCGGCCTCGGACAAATGGGCCCATGCGGACTGCGCATGCCGGGCGGGACCATTTCGCGCCGCATCGACTGCCGGAAGCGGGCTTCCAATCTGTCCGATCCAAAGCCGCGCGGGCGTCTTCGGCGCGCGCTTCGCTCAGCGCCGGAGCGGGGTTGCAGGGTAGGGGCTCGCCCTCTATGGTCCGCGCCCGCCGGTTCGCCGGCGCATTGGGGCGTCGCCAAGCGGTAAGGCAGCGGATTTTGATTCCGCCATACGGAGGTTCGAATCCTCCCGCCCCAGCCACGCATTCGCCGGTTCCGCAGACTTTCCCGGGTAGCCCGCCGAGGCCCGCGCCCGCGGGGCTTCGAGCGGGCGGATATGGCAGACCGGTCTCCGGTGGCTATTCGAGGTCTATTTCGGCCCGCACGTCCACATGGCAGACGCCGCGTCGCGGGCATGGCGACCTGCGGTCGGCGCCATGGCAGACGAGCAGGCGACGGCAGGTCGGCTTCGCATGTAGGTTAGCTGACCGTGAGCTGATGCTTTTCAGCGAGAAAACGGCAAGGGCCGCATGACCGATCCGAACGAACAGGCGATCGACGATCTGACGGCGCTGCTGCCCGCCCTGCTCGATTCGCTCGACGCCCTCGCTTTCTTTTCCCGGAGGCTCGATCCTGCGACCTTCGGCGAGACGCTCGCGCGCATCGGAGCGCCTGATGCGGCGCTGCGCGCGGCGCAGAAAAACCTGCGGGACTGGCCACAGCAATTCGCTGACCTACGCAAACGCATGGAAAGCGCGAGCGACGCCACGCTCGCGGCCTACGACGTTCTGCGCGCCACTCCGAACGAACCCGAGGGCATTCGCGGCGTTCTGCGCGCCCTGCGCAACCTTCCGCAAGCGCTAGATGCGCTCTATCCGCTGGCGCGCGGCCTGCCGCCGATCAGCCGGTTCTTTCTCGAGCCGTCGGTCCGCGGGAATGCGGAGATTGAAGCGCGCCTTGCTTCGGCGAATGCCGAAAGTTCGGGCGTCCTGCATTCAGGCGGCGCGCCGGGGATGCGGGGCGGATTTTCGCTTTACGTCCCTGAATATTATACGTCCCAGCGGGAATGGCCGCTCGTCGTCGCCTTGCATGGCGGAAGCGGCGACGGCTTTTCGTTTCTCTGGAGCTGGTTGCCGACAGCGCGCGCGCACGGCGCGATCGTGATCTCGCCCTCCTCAATCGGCCGGACCTGGCCGCTGGCCGGCGATGACGACGATACGCCGAATATTGCGCGCATCTTGGCAAACGTGCGCGAACATTTCTCGATTGATCCGACGCGCGTGCTGCTGACCGGCATGAGCGACGGCGGCACGTTCTGCTACGTGTCGGGACTGGAACCGGACTCGCCCTTTACCCACATTGCGCCGGTATCGGCGGCCTTCCATCCGATGCTGGCGCAGATGGCCGACCCCGCGCGATTGCGTGGTTTGCCCATTCGGGTCACGCACGGCGCCTACGACTGGATGTTTCCAGTCGCGATTGCGCGCGAAGCGCAACGCGCGCTCGCGAAAGCAGGCGCGCGCGTCGCCTATGACGAGATCCCGGATCTCAGCCATACCTTTCCACGCGAGGCCTGCGCGCGCATTCTGGCGTGGATGGACGAAACGCCGTCGCAGGCGTCGGTCGAAGGGGCGACCGCATGAACAAGCGAGGAGGCGGCGAAGCGCGCCTGTCGCACCTGCCTGTGCGACCGGATTGGCTGGCGCGACGCACGGAAGCGGCGCTCGATCCGGGTCTGCCGATCATCGTTCTTCGCGCTGTCCTGAGCAGCGTCTTGTCACCTCAGACATCGGCCGCGACGTCCGCTTTTCGGCTGAATTAGGACGAGAGGGCCGAACCAGTCGGCGGGCGAGATTTTTTGCGCAGGCCGCTATCTGCTGGGGCGAGGAAACCATGGGGCCGTCGCCGCATTCGGGCGAAACGGCTTCCACGTTCCTTCTGGCTGCGCGAGGCGATCGGCGATGACCCATAAGGCAGGCGCATGAAATCCGAGCCCGATGTGCGTCGTCGCGACCTCGACATTCTCGCGCTCGCGCCCTTCCTGCTCGAGGCAGGCGCGCCAGGCCACGACGCCGTCGGCGCGCGTGTAGATCGACGTCGACGGCACGGGCAATGTCTGCGCCAGCCGGCTGACCCGCTCGGGCGTCGGCGGCTGGTAGCTTTGGCCTGTGAGCAGCCTCCAGATGACCCGGACATTGCTCGCGCCCGGCGCGGCGAATGGGCTTCCCAAGGTGATCACCATGCGGACCGCACTGGGAACCTGCCGCGCCGCCTCGCGCGCGATGATCCCGCCGCGGCTCCAGCCGATCAGGCTGACCTTCTGGCCGGTTTTCGCGTGCAGTTCTTCGACCTGAGCCGCCATTGCGGCGAGATCGGCGTCGGGCGCGCGGACGTTGCGCCCGCGTCCCCATCCGTAGACCTGATAGCCGAGACGATTCAGAAAGCCGCGGATGGCTATCGTGGACGTGTCGTCGGCGCCTAGGCCGGGCAGCACGACCACGGGATGCGGCTTTCCGCGTGGCGCGGCCGCCAAAAAGGGCGCCGCAGCGAGCAGCGCGGGAATGTCCAGCAATCCTCGTCCCTCGGCCGCCAGCAGGGCGAGTGACGGGGGCTTTGTGTCCTGATCGTCGCGAGCCATGACGCCTCTCCTGCGCACGTCAACTCAGGGCCGGCAGGAACTGCCGGTCGGCGGCAAGGCAATGGTCTGCGATCGCTTCCGCGAGAATCGGAACGAGGCCGGGCGCGAGATCGTGTCCCATGCCGGGAATGATCTGCAGCCGCGCGCCGGGAACGCGCCTGGCGGTATCCACGCCGGCCTCGACGGGAACCAGCGGGTCGTCGGCGCCGTGGAGCACCAGCGTCGGCGCGCTTATGGTCGACAGCAGTTCGGCCCGGCTGCCGGACGCGAGAATTGCAACCATTTGCCGCGCCACTCCCGCCGGATAATAGGAGCGGTCCGCCGCTTGTTCGATCTTCGCGCGAAGCTCTGCATCGGAGGTCGGAAAGCCGGGGCTGCCGATGATGCGATAGATATTCATGCCGTGCTTGATGACGCGCTCGCGGTTCTCCGCGCCCGGACGCGGCGCGAGCAGCGCCGCCATCGCCCTGGGCTTGGCGGACGGAAGCCTGGGGTCGCCGCTCGACGACATGATCGAGACGAGGCTCCGGACGCGGTCGCGATATTTCGCCGCGACGATCTGGGCGATCATGCCGCCCATCGACGCGCCGACCACATGAGCCTGGTCGATGTCGAGCTCGTCCATGAGGCCGACCGCGTCCGCCGCCATGTCGTCGAGCTTGTAGGGCGCCTCGACCGAGCGCCCGATGAGGGCGCGCGCGAAGGCCGCGGCGACGTTCACGGTTCCCGCCTTGTCGAATTTCGTCGAAAGGCCGATGTCGCGATTGTCGAAACGCACGACGCGGAAACCGCGCTCGGCGAGCGCCCGGCAAAACGGCAGCGGCCACGCGATCATCTGGGTGCCCAGACCCATGATCAGGAGAATGGCCGGCGCCTTCGGATCGCCGATTTCGTCGTAGGCGATACGGATGCCGTTCGCGGCTATTTCGGGCATTCACGGTTCTCCACTTTTCTGCGCCGTATCGGAACGGAAACGCCCGTCGATTCAGGCGCCGCCACTCTTGCCGAGCACACCGCCGATGGCCCGCAGCAGCCAGCTCGGCTGGTACTTGATCCATTGCACGGCCAGTTCGTTGGCGATCCCGGCGACATGAACCGGCTTGCCCGCCATGCACGCGCGATAGCCTTCCTGCGCCACCGTCCTGGCGTCCATGATCATCGCGCTCGGCATTTTGCCAAGTTCGGTTCCTTCCACCATCCCTGTCTCGGTGACCCCGGGGCAGAGCGTCGTGACCGTGACCCCGCTGCCGGCCAGTTCCTGCGACAGCGCGTCTCCGAAGGAGCGGACATAGGCCTTGGAGGCCGCATAGACCGCCAGACTTGGCACGGGCATGAAGGAGGCGATCGAGGCGACGTTGAGGATGCGCCCGCGCTTGCGCGCGATCATCGGGCCGAGGAAAAGATGTGTCAGCGCCGTCATCGCCATCACGTTGACCTGCAGGATCTGCATTTGCCGGTCGAGGTCGAGAGCGCTGAACCGGCCCTCGACCAGCAATCCTGCGTTGTTCACCAGAAGATCGATCTGCGCGCCCGCATCCCGCAGCGAGTCGAACAGGGCTTGCGGCGCGTCCGGCTCGCTCAGGTCGACGGACGCGATCGTCGCCTTGACGCCGTGCGCGGCGCGCAATTCGTCCGCGAGTTCCTGCAGCTTGTCGCGGCGGCGCGCCGCCAGGACGAGGCTGTGCCCGTTGGCGGCCAGCACGCGCGCAAGCTCCTGGCCGATCCCCGCCGAGGCGCCGGTGACCAGCGCGCAGGGCTTCTCGTTCTCCTTGGCCATCCGCCGTTTCCTTCCGATCCCGGATGATCCGCTTTTTCGCGGGTCCACTGGCTTGCGCGCATCGCCGCCGCCGACAATTCGCCGGCGGCCGCTCTTCATGCGCTCACTGCGCCGGAACGACCGCCGGGGCGCGGCGGCCAGCGGCGGCGCGGATCGACAGCAGCAGCACCGTCGCAGACGCCACATACAGGCCGATGACGAAATACAGGCTGTAGATGTTGTCGCCGGTCTGCTTGACGATAAGGCCGTTGATCGAGGGGCTGACGGCCGGGCCGAGGTTCCCGAGGCTGCTGATCAGCGCCAGGCCGCCGGCGGCCGCGCCGGCCGAAAGATATTCGCTCGTCAAGGCGAAGAAGAGCGGCGTCGCCGCGGCGATTCCGATCACGGCGAACGACAGGGCCAGGATCGAGCCGACCAGATTGCCCTGCAGCAGGCCCGTCACGAGCAGGCCCACGGCGGCGATGAGCATGCAGGTCGCGTAGTGCCAGCGCCGCTCGCGCCACGCGTCCGAATTGCGGCCGATCAGAACCATGCCGACGATTCCCACCGCGTTGGGAATCGCCGCATAGACTCCGATGAGGAAGAAGTCCTTGACGCCCCAACTCTGAATGAGGGTCGGCAGCCAGAACACCATCGTGTAGGTTCCGCCCAGCAGCAGGAAATACACCAGCGACAAGGCATAGATTCGCGGGTCGCGCAGGCATTGGCCGAATGTCGACGTGCGTTCCGACTCGATATCCTTGACGTCGTGCGCGAAAGCCTCCTGGATCAGCGCCTTCTCTTCGGTCGAAAGCCATTTCGCCTGCGCCGGCTTGTCCTCGAGCAGGAGGTAGACGAGAACGCCGAGGATGACCGCGGGCACGCCTTGCACGAGGAACAGCCATTGCCAGCCGTGAAGCCCCGTGAAGCCGTCGAAATATTTCAGGATCGCGCCGCACAGCGGTCCCGCGAACACAGACGCGATGGTGGTCGCCGTCATGAAGATCGCGATCATCTGCCCGCGCCGCGCCGACGGATACCAATAGGTGAAATACAGGATGACGCCGGGGAAGAATCCCGCCTCGAACGCGCCGAGCAGGAACCGCACGACATAGAACCGCCACGGCGTCGTCGCGAACATCATCGCGACCGCCGCCAGACCCCACAGGACCATGATGCGCAGCAGCGTCTTGCGGGCGCCGATCTTCTCCAGCAACAGATTGCTCGGCACCTCGAAGAGGAAATAGCCGATGAAGAAGATGCCTGCGCCAAGACCGTAGACCGCATCGTCGAACGTCAGGGTCTGCTTCATCTGCAGCTGCGCGTAGCCGACGTTGATGCGATCGAGATAGGCGACGATATAGGCGACGAGCAGCAGAGGTATGATGCGCCAGTCGATTTTCGAGAAGACGGCCTTGAAGGCCGGATCTCGCAAGTTCAGGGCTCCTGCCGATCCTTCGGTCGTTGCGGATAGATGCATCGTTGTCTTCTCCCCGGCTTTCTGATTCTTCTTCCGCGCAAATGCGCGCCCGCGGTCGAAACCGCGGCCAGTCTCCTGCTTCGTCTTCCGGGGAAAGCGCGGCGCGTCGTCTGGCCGCGGATCACCGGAATGAAACAGCTTCCTCCGGCCGGCTATTTGCCTTTGCGCGCGGCGCCGGACGCTTCTTTCCTCGCTGACGATTTCGATGATTTCGCCGATGACGGAACGACGATCTCCGCGACTGCGGGCGCATCGGCGACCGGCGGCGCATCGGCGACCGGCGGCGCATCGGCGACGGCCGTCGAGGCGACGACCGGCGGGAGCGCCTCGATGGCCTTGAGCGCGTCCTGCAGGTGCTTGACGATCTCCCAGGACTCTTCCTGCGAGACCACGCGGCGACACGCCGTCAGACCGAATTCCAGCAAGCCGGCGTAGCTGTGCACGGTGATGTTCAGCGCGCTGCCGTGATAGGGAATCGACACCGGAAAGTAATGCGCCATCCGCGCGCCCGCCATGTAGAGAGGCATCGGCGGCCCGGGAACGTTCGAGATCAGCGCATTGCCCACTGCCGGAAGACGGCCGGCCAGATTTGACCGCCCGAGCAGCGACGCCATCCCGGTCATCAGCCAGGGCGCGCCGGTGATCGGCACGTTGATGCCGAGCGCCGGCTTGAGCTCACGGACGACAGCCTTTGCCGCCTCCGACGAGGCGTGAATGGCCTTGAAGCGGGCAGGAATGTCCGCGATATCGGTGGCGAGATCGACGCGGACGGACGACACCTGGTTGTTCATCGACGTGTCGCCCTCGGCGCGCAGGCTGACCGGAACCATGGCGATCAATGCTTCCTTGGGCAGCAGATCGCGCTCCTTCAGAAACCGTTCGAGCGCGATGCTGCAGGCCGCCATCACGATCGTGTTGACGGTGCCGCCGACCCGCTTGCCCAGCGCCTTGATGTCGGAGAGCGGAACGGTCAGCGTGCTGTAGGACCGCTGGTTGGTGATCGACTGATTGAAGATCGTCTTGGGCGCCAGTCCGAGGTTCAGCGGCCGCTCGCCTTCGGGCGTCCGCTGGCTGGCGATCACTCCGGCCGCCGTGGCGAAGGCTTTCGCGGTCGACGGAAGCGCTTCGACGATCTTGCGATATTGCTGCGCCGCGTTGGTCGTCGCCGCCTGCAGCAGTTCCGTGACGCCGAGCTGGTACTGGCCGCTCGATCGCTTGCGCCGCGGCGGCGGGACCTCGCGTATTTTCGGCGACGTATCGTAGAGCACCTTGGCCAGCTCGACGCCGGCCTTGCCGTCGACGCCGCTGTGGTGGGCCTTCGTGTAGAAGGCCATCTGCCCGTTTTCGAGACCGTCGATGACGTACATTTCCCAAAGCGGGCGGCTGCGATCGAGCAGAGTCGAGTGCAGCCGGGCGACGAGCTGCTCGAGCTGCGCCATCGTGCCCGGGCGTCGGAGCGTCACGGTGCGGATATGATAGTCGAGGTCGATGTCGTCGTCCTCGATCCAGACCGGTTCGGCCAGTTCGAACGGCATGGGCGCCAGCTTGCGCGTCAGCACCGAGGCGAGGTGAAGGCGCTTTCCGATCATCGCCTTCACGTCTTCATAATAGTCGCCTTCGTAGCCATCAGGCAGTTCGAAGAGCATCAGGCTGCCGACGTGCATCGGCGTTTCGGGCGTCTCAAAGTGCAGAAACGAGGCGTCTATGCTGCTTAGCTGGTCCATTCCGCGGCTCCGTAGGGCGAGCGCGGCGGCGATCTGTTCAGGCCGCGCGCGAGTTTCAGCGAGAGCTTGCGGTTCGCGATCGTTGGATGTCTCGACGCGCGAACCCTGGAGGCGAACTCCTAGGCTTGAGCTTTCGCCCTTCGCGCTTCCTCGTCGTACAGATCTTTCTTCGAGATCTTGCCGACCGCCGTCTTGGGCAGCTCGGGCCGTATCTCAAGCGCATGGATCATCTCGTGCTTACCGAGTTTGTCCTTGAGGAAGCCCTGCAGTTCCTTGAGCCCGAATGGCGCGGCGTCGGACTTGATCTTGACGAAGGCTTTCGGCGACTGGCCGCGATATTCGTCGTGAACGCCGATCACGGCGACCTCTTCGACCGACGGGTGCTTGTAGACGGCTTCCTCGAGGACGCGGGGGTAGACGTTGTAGCCGCTGCACAGCAGCATGTCCTTCGTCCGGTCGACGATATAGACGAAGCCGTCCTCGTCCATGTAGCCGACGTCGCCGGTGCGCAGGAAACCATCCGGCGTCATCACCTCGGCCGTCGCGTCCGGCTTGTTCCAGTAGCCCTTCATGACGTTCGGGCCCTTGATGCAGATTTCGCCGCGCTCGTGGAGCGGGACGTATGTCGTCGCATCTTCGACGTTCAGAAACTTGATGACGATGCCCGGCGACGGCAACCCGCAGGAACCGATCTTCCGCTTGGCCCCGGCCTGGCCCGGCGTGAACGTGCCGGTCGGCGATGTCTCGGTCATCCCCCAGCCCTCGGACGGATATACGCCCGTGATGGCCGTGAACTGCTCGGCCACCTCGACCGGCAGCGGCGCGCCGCCGGAGCCGCAATATTTCAGGGAACGCAAGCTGTAGTTGGGCGTCTCCGGATTGTGGATCAAGGCGGTGAACATCGTCGGAACCCCACAGAAGACCGTCACTTGCTTGTTCGCGATGTCGGCCAGCACGCTCTTGGGATCGAAGCGCACGTGCTGGATGATCTCCGATCCGCTGAGAATGCCGAACAGCACGTTCACCGTAAGGGCATAGATGTGAAACGGCGGCAGCACGGCGAGCATGCGCTCCTGCCCTTCGTGCAGGACCCCGGCCGCCGTCGCCCAGGACTGGCGTGCGGCGCAATTGAGGTTGGCGTGCGTGAGCATGGCGCCCTTGGGCAGGCCGGTGGTGCCGCCGGTGTATTGAAGCACCGCGATCGTCTCGGCAGGGTCGTCGACGGCATAGGTTTCATACTTGCCGTCATTGTTGAGCAGCTCGGCGAAGCTGACGTGGCGGTCGTCCCACGGCGCTGCGCTCACTTGCTTCCCGGCCTTCAATTCCGCCGCGAAGGCCGTGGGGTCGGCCGCCATTTCCGCCAGATTTCCGACGATGAGCTTCTTCAGCCGCGTCTTGCCGAGCATGCCCGCCATCTGGGGATAGAGATCCGCCATGTCGAGCGTGATGACGAAATCGGTGCGGCTGTCCTCGATCTTGTGCTCCAGGACCTTTGCGGCGTCGAGCGGCGAATAGTTGACGACGGTTCCGCCGGCCTTCAGCACGCCGAGGAACGAGATGACGTAGTGAGGCGAATTCGGCAGGAACAAGCCGACATGCACGCCTGGCTTGACGCCGAGCTTCTGCAATCCGCGCGCGGCCCGGTTCACCAGATCGCCGAGCTCGCGATACGAGATTCGCTTCCCCATGAACTCGATTGCGGGATTGTCCGGATACTTGGCGACGGTGTCGTCCAGTATCTGCTGCACGGCGCCAGGAAGGATGTCGATGTCCCAGCGTATGCCGACAGGGTAGGATTGGATCCACGGCATATCGTTCATCTGGTTTCCTCCCTCGAATTTTCCCGGTATC
>WBZM01000230.1_pt1 | contig 90341 bp, 83 predicted proteins | sample 5204271 | NCBI WGS metagenome assembly WBZM01 (sample SAMN12344346, study PRJNA552823) | activated sludge metagenome | biome: Activated sludge suspended growth; feature: Nitrification reactor; material: Wastewater; isolation source: activated sludge from nitrification reactor of wastewater...
CCTCTATCTGACCTATTGGTACACCGCGGCCGAGCGCGCCAAGGTGGTGGGCATGTTCATGGTCGCCGTGCCGCTGTCCTCCGCCATCGGCGCGCCGCTGTCGAGCTGGATTCTCAACGCGTTCACAGGCGTCGGCGGGCTCGCCTCCTGGCAATGGCTCTTCATCATCGAGGCGCTGCCGGCCGTCGTCATGGGCTTTGTCGTCTTCTTCTATCTCGACGACGGCCCGGCCGACGCAAAATGGCTGACGGCGGAGGAAAGGCAGGCGGTCATCGCGCATCTCGAAGGCGAACGCGCGAGCCGCGAGGCGATCCGCAAGTTCTCGCTCGGCGAGGCGCTGTCGCATCCGCGCGTCATCGGTCTTGCGCTCGTCTATTTCGGCATCGTCACCGGCCTCTACGGCTTCGGCTTCTGGGCGCCGCAGATCGTCAAGGCCTTCGGCCTCACCATCGCGCAGACCGGCTGGGTCGTCGCCATTCCCTTCGTCGCCGGCGCGGCGGTCATGGTTCCCTGGACGCATCATTCGGACGCGACGCGCGAACGCGTGTGGCACGTCGCGCTGCCGGCCTTCCTCGGCGGCCTCGGGCTGATCGTCGGCTCGTATCTCTCCTCGCCGCTGCTCGCCATGATCGCGCTGACCCTGGGGTCCGTCGGCACGTTCGCGGCTCTGCCGACCTTCTGGACCCTGCCCACCGCGCTGCTCACCGGCACGGCGGCGGCCGGCGGCATCGCGCTCATCAACGCCATCGGCAATGTCGGCGGCTTCGTCGGGCCCTATCTCGTCGGCTGGATCAAGGACAATGCGCTCGCCATGAAGATCGTCGCCGATCAGGCCGGGGCCAACGCCCTGTCCATCGCCGTCATCGGCGGCTTCATGATCGCGGCGGGCCTGCTCACGCTCGCGCTCGGCCACGATCCGGCGCTGGAAGAGGGCGCGCACAAGTAACGGCGCGCAAAGGGTTGCGATTGTCGTGGCGATGGGCCAAACCCGCCCCGCCATGGCCCCGCCGCTCCTGCACCTTCAGAATATCGCGCTGACGCTCGGCGGCGCGCCGCTGCTTTCGGGCGCCGAGCTTGCGGTCGAGCCGGGCGACCGGCTCTGCCTCGTCGGCCGCAACGGCTCGGGCAAGTCGACGCTGCTGAAGATCGCGGCGGGCCTCATCGAAGCCGATGGCGGAACGCGCTTCGTCCAGCCCGGCGCGACCATCCGCTACCTGCCGCAGGAGCCGGATTTCGAGGGCTTCGCGACGACGCTGGCCTATGCGGAAGCCGGCCTCGGTCCGACCGACGATCCCCACCGCGCCCGTTATCTGCTCGAACGTCTCGGCCTCACCGGCGAGGAAGACCCGGCCAAGCTCTCCGGCGGCGAGGCGCGCCGCGCGGCGCTCGCCCGCACGCTCGCGCCCGATCCCGACATTCTGCTGCTCGACGAGCCGACCAATCATCTCGACCTGCCGGCGATCGAATGGCTGGAGGAGGAGCTTTCCGCCGTGCGCGGCGCGCTGGTGCTCATCAGCCACGACCGGCGCTTTCTGCAGGATCTCACGCGCGCCACCGTCTGGCTGGATCGCGGAACGACGCGCCGCCTCGACCGCGGCTTCGGCGATTTCGAGGCCTGGCGCGACAAGGTTCTGGAGGAGGAAGAGGCGGCCGCCCACAAGCTCGACCGCAAGATCGTCGCCGAAGAACATTGGGTGCGCTACGGCGTCTCGGGCCGGCGCAAGCGCAACATGCGCCGCATGGCCGAGCTCGGCGAGCTGCGCCGCGCCCGGCGCGAGGCGCGCCGCGCCGAAGGAAACGTGCAATTGCAGGTGAGCGAAGCCCAGTTGTCCGGCAAGCTCGTCATCGATGCGGAAGGCCTGTGCAAGAGCTTCGGCGAGCGGCCGATCGTGAAGAACCTGTCGCTGCGCGTGCTGCGCGGCGACCGGCTTGGCCTCGTCGGCGCCAATGGCGCGGGCAAGACGACGCTGGTCAATCTCCTGACCGGCAAGCTCGAACCCGACGCGGGCCGCGTGCGGCTCGGCGCCAATGTCGAGATGGCCGCGCTCGACCAGTCCCGCGCCGCGCTCGATCCTGCCGACGCCGTCGCCAATTTCCTCACCGGCGGCGGCGGCGACTGGATCGAGATCGCCGGCAAGAAGAAGCATGTCGTCGGCTACATGCAGGATTTCCTGTTCAGGCCCGAACAGGCGCGCACGCCGGTCTCGCGCCTGTCGGGCGGCGAGCGGGCGCGCCTCATGCTCGCCCGCGCGCTGGCGTTGCCCTCGAACTTCCTCGTGCTCGACGAACCGACCAACGACCTCGATCTCGAAACGCTCGATCTCGTCGAGGAAATGCTCGCCGATTATCCCGGCACCGTGCTGGTCGTCAGCCACGACCGCGACTTTCTCGACCGCGTCGCGACCTCGGTGCTGGTGGCGGAAGGCGAAGGCCGGTGGATCGAATATGCCGGCGGCTATACGGACATGGTCGCCCAGCGCGGCGCCGGCGTCGGCGCGCGCGCGGTGGAAAAGCCCGCGAGCCGGGAACGCCGGCTTCCGGCCGGCGGCCAGCCGGAGGCCGGCGGTCCCGGCGCGGCCAAGCCGAAACGCAAGCTGAGTTTCAACGAGAAGCACGCGCTGGAAAATTTGCCCGCCGAAATGGAAAAGCTGCGCGCGATGCGCGAAAAGGCGCAGACGATCCTCGCCGATCCCGATCTCTTCTCCCGCGAGCCCAAGAAATTCGAGCAGGCCTCCGCGGCGCTGACGAAGATCGAGACGGACCTCGCCGCGGCCGAAGACCGCTGGCTGGAGCTCGAAATGCTGCGCGAGGAGCTGGAGGGCTGAACGCGCCTATTCGCGCGCCTCGAAGTCCTCGCAGGACTGGTCGAAGGCCGACAGCGCGTCGGCCAGGTAGTCGGGCAGGAGCGGAACGCCGAGCAGATAGGCGGCGGTCGGCCCCTCGCGCCGCCGGGCGGCCTCGGCCACGGCGGAGCGCCAGTCGTCCGCCTCGAAATCCCCGCGCCCGATCCAGGCGAGCGCCACCAAAGCGTCCTGCTCGTCGGCGTCGAGCGCTTCGATGAATTGCGTGAGCTCGCGCCGCGTCGGGCGATCGGCGGCGCTGGTGAGCGCGACGGCCTCGCGGTCGTCGGCAGGGTTGGAGGCGTCGGGGCCCACGCCCTCGTCCTGCGCCGCGAGCGCCCGGCTCATGGTCGCGACGAAGCACACCTTGTCGACGGCGATTTCGGGCATGTCGGGTTCGTTTTCGCGTTTCATGGGCCTGTCCCTCGGTCTGGCGCAAGCTGATGCAGCCCGACAACGCGCCGGGCCGGATTAAGGTTCAGCGCCATTTCGCCCTTGTTCCCGCCCCGTTCAGGTCCTACGGCTACGCGGAAGAAAGCGGAGCTGGCGGTTTTTTGTCCGAACAGGCCGATACGCGGCCGGCGAGTAGTTTTGCCATCCTTCGCCGGCTCTTGATGGATCACGGCCGGCGCTACGGCGTCGCCTATGTCGCCGCGCTCGTCTTCATGTGCGTCGGCTCGGCGGCGACCGCGCTCGTCGCCTACCTGCTCAAGCCCGTGCTCAATCAGATGGTCGAGCCCGACGGCCTGAAGGCCATGCGCGTGCTCTCCTTCGCTGTCGCCGGGCTTTTCGCGGTGCGCGGCCTTGCCTCGTATTTTTCGCAGGTCCTGCTGGCGCGCACCGGCGCGCGCATTGTCGCCGGCCTGCAGATGCGCCTGTTCGACCGGTTGCTGGATCAGGACGTCGCCTTCCTGCGCGACACCCATTCCTCCGACATGCTGGCGCGCGTCACCATCGCGGCGTCGGGCGTGCGCGACACGCTGCAGGTCATGACGACCTCGGTCGGGCGGGACGCGGCGACCCTGTTCTGCCTCGTCGTCGTCATGTTCGTGCAGGACACCGCGCTCGCGCTGATCGCGGTCGCCGCCATGCCGCTCGCGGGCTTCGGCCTGTCGCGGCTCGTCTCCGCCGTCCGGCGCCTGTCGCGCCGCTCCTTCGACGGCTCCGCGCGGGTGATGCAGACGCTGCAGGAGACGTTGCAGGGCATCGGCGTCGTCAAGGCGTTCAATCTCGAGAATGAAATGCGCGCGCGCATGGGCGCGTCGGTCGGCGAGGTCGCGCGCGCCGCCGACCGCGCCGCCGTGCGCATGGCGCTGGCGAGCCCGATTGCCGACTTCATCGCCGGCCTCGCCATCGCCGTCATCCTGTTCTACGGCGCCTGGCGCGTGACGGTGGCGAGCGCCGACGCCGGCGCCTTCTTCTCCTTCGTCGTCGCCATGCTGATGGCCTACGAGCCCGGCAAACGGCTCGCGCGCGTGCATCTGGAAATGCAGGCGGGCATCGACCAGGCGCGCATGATCTACGACATTCTCGATACGCCCGCGAGCGAAGCGCCGCGCTCCGGCCAGCCCTCCTTGCGCGTGAGCGCGGGCCGCATCGAATATATGGATGTCGGCTTTTCCTATCGCCGCGACGAGCCCGCGCTCGACGATTTGAGCCTGGTCTTCGAACCCGGCAAGACCACCGCGCTGGTCGGCGTGTCCGGCGCCGGCAAGTCGACAATCGTCGCGCTGCTGCTGCGATTCTACAAGCCGCAGGCCGGCGCCATCTTCATCGACGCGCAGGACATTGCCGGCGTGGAATTGCGCTCCCTGCGCGAGAACATCGCCTATGTGCCGCAGGATGTCTTCCTGTTCCGCGGCACGATCCGCGACAACATCGCGCTCGGCCGCATCGGCGCGACGCAGCAGGAAATCGAACTCGCGGCGGCCCGCGCCAATGCCGGAGATTTCATCCGCGCCTTCCGCAACGGTTACGGCACGGATGTCGGCGAACTCGGGCAGAACCTGTCGGGCGGCCAGAAGCAGCGCATCGCCATCGCCCGCGCCATGCTGAAGGATGCGCCGATCCTCGTGCTCGACGAGCCGACCGCCGCGCTCGATTCCGAGAGCGAGCGCGAGGTGCGCAAGGCGCTCGACGAATTGCGCAGCGGCCGCACGACCATCGTCATCGCGCATCGCCTGGAGACGATCCTGTCGGCGGACGCCATCTGCGTGATCGACAGGGGACGCCTGGTGGCGCGCGGCGCGCACGCCGAGCTTTTCGCGCGCGAGCCCGCCTATCGCGCGCTGGTGGAGGCGCAGTTCGGCGAGGATGCGTCGGCGAAGGCCGCGGGCGAATGACGGACCGTCAACCCGCCTTCTTCTGCGCCTCGATGCGGAAGGGATGGGCGGGATAGACGCCGAGAATGCGCACTTCCTTGGAGAAGAATTCCAGTTCCTCGAGCGCCAGTTTCAGCGGGCGGTCGTCGGGATGGCCGTCGACGTCGGCCAGAAACTGCGTCGCCGTGAACTCGCCTTCCAGCATGTAGCTTTCGAGCTTGGTCATGTTCACGCCGTTGGTGGCGAAGCCGCCGAGCGCCTTGTAGAGCGCGGCCGGCACGTTGCGCACGCGGAAGACGAAGGACGTGACGGTCGGGCCGTTGCGCGGCGCGCACCAGTCCGGCTGTTTCGAGAGAATGACGAAGCGCGTGGTGTTGTGCGCGGCGTCCTCGACGTTGTCCGCGAGGATTTCGAGGTCGTAGATGGACGCGGCCATCTTCGGCGCGAGCGCGGCGCGCGTCGGATTTTGCCATTCCGCCACCTGCCGCGCCGCGCCCGCCGTATCGCCGAAGACATGCGCCTTCAGCCCGTAGCGCCGGATGATCTTGCGGCACTGCCCGAGCGCGTGGATATGGCTGTAGACATCCGTCAGCCCGTCGATGGCGGCGCCTTTGGGCGCCATGAGCTGGAAGTGGATCGGCAGGAAATATTCGCCGACGATATGCAGCCCGGAGATCGGCAGGAACTGGTGGATGTCCGCCACCCGGCCGGCGAGCGAATTCTCGATCGGGATCATCCCGAGCGCGGCTACGCCCTCGGAAATGGCGGCGAGCGCATCCTCGAAGGTCGGGCAGGCCAGAGGCTCCATGTCCGGGAAGACGTCGGCGCAGGCGATATGCGAATTGGCGCCGGGCTCTCCCTGATAGGCGATTTTCGGTCTGCTCATTCCGTCTGGCCTTCTCCGGCGAACGCCGCGCGCACCCGCGCGAGGTCGGCGGGCGTGTCTACACCGCGAGCGGCCTTCTGGACCAGAGCCAGATCAATCCGCATCCCGGCTTCCAGCGCGCGCAATTGCTCCAGCCGCTCGCGCCGTTCGAGCGGGGCGGGCGGCAGCGCCACGAAACGGGCGAGCGCGGCCCGGCGATAGGCGTAGAGGCCGACGTGGCGCAGGAGCGGCCCTTCGCCCCAGGGGATCGGCGCCCGCGAAAAATACAGGGCGCGCAAGCGGCCGGGGGCGACCTGCGCCGCCGCGACCTTGACGGCGTTCGGGTCGTCGCGCTCGCCGGGGCCGGCGGGCGCGCAGAGCGTGCCGATGTCCACGGCCCGATCGTCCATGAGGGCGACCGCCGCCCGGATCGCCTCGGGTTCGACCAGCGGCTCGTCGCCCTGCACGTTGACCGCGAGGTCGTGGGCGCCGGCCGGGTCGACTTTGGCCAGCGCCTCGGCGATCCGGTCGGAGCCCGAGGCATGGGCCGGCGCGGTCATGATCGCCCGCCCGCCCGCGGCCGTCACCGCCGCGGCGATCCCGGGCGCGTCGGTGGCGACGACGACGGGCCCGACCTCCGCGGCGACCGCCCGCTGCCACACGCGCACGATCATCGGCTTGCCGGCTATGTCGGCGAGCGCCTTGGCGGGCAGGCGCTGCGAGGCGAGCCGCGCGGGAATGAGGATGATCGGATGCGACATGCAGGCGGCGGAAAGTCGAAGAAAGCGGCTGGTTATAGGCTGTTGCCAAGGCGCGGGCAAAACGGGTAATCAGCAATCGCGCCGTCGCCCGCAAATGCGGACGGACGAAGCGAACAATCAGCGCACGGATCGGAGCGCCGCTCATATGAACATGGAAATCAACAAGATGGCAGGCGCCGTGCTCGGCTCGCTGTTGGGCGTGATGGGCCTGGGCATGTTCTCGGATCTGCTCTACGCGCCGGACCACATGAAAAAGGCGGGCTACGAGCTGCCGGCCGGCGAGGCCGCCGGCGGCAAGGCGGATACGGCCAAGGCGGCTGCGTCCGAGCCGTTCCCCGTCCTGCTCGCCAAGGCCGACGCCAAGAAGGGCGAGGCGCTCGCCAAGCCCTGCGCGGCCTGTCACGATTTCACCAAGCCCGGCGTCGCCAAGGTCGGCCCGCCGCTTTACGGCGTCCTCAATCGCGCGAAGGGCCATGTCGCGGGCTTCGCCTATTCCGACGCCCTCAAGGCCAAGGGCGGCGACTGGAGCTACGACGAGCTCAACAAGTTCATCGCCGATCCCAAGAAGGACATTCCCGGCACCAAGATGGCCTTCGCCGGCGAGAAGGACGACGGCAAGCGCGCCGACATCGTCGCCTATCTGCGCTCGCTCGCCGACACCCCCGCGGACCTGCCGAAGTAAGGCGACTGGCCGCGCCGAGCGTTTCGAGAGCCGGGTCAGCCCCGGCTCTCTGCATTTTAGGGGCGCTGTGGGCTGGCCTGCCCCGGAAAAACCTACATAATCGCCGAATCATCGCAAGACCGCCGGCAGAGCGGTCAAGGGTTGAGCGAGGTAGGATTGCGTTTTCTCACTGGATCGACGAACCCGCTGTCGCGCCGGACGTTCGTCGCAGGCGTCGGCGCGAGCGCCCTTTCTGGCTACGCGCGCGCCGCCGTGCAAGGGCAGGCCGCGTCCCCGGCGCCGGCAGGCTGGACCGTCTCGCATGGCATGTCGGTCTTTGGCGAACTGGCCGAAAAGCCCGACTTCAAGGCGTTTGGCTATGTGCGGCCCGATGCGCCAAAGGGCGGCGTCGTATCGCAGGAAAGCTACGGCCCGTTCAATTCGCTCAATCCCTTCATCCTGGCCGGCGACGCGCCGGATGGCATGGAGATCATCTACGACAGCCTGCTGACCTCGAGCCTGGACGAGCGCGACGCGCTCTATCCGCTGGTCGCGAAGTCCGTCGCCACCTCGCCGGACAAGCGCAGCATCCGTTTCGAACTGCGGCCGGAAGCGCGCTTTCACGACGGTTCGCCATTGACCGCGAAGGATGTCGTCTTCTCGCTGCAGACGTTGAAGGAAAAGGGCCGCCCGACCATTCGGCAGGCCTTGCGCGATCTCGAAAGCGTCGTTGCGGACGGCGACCATGTAGTCGTCGTCAAGCTGGCCGAGAACGCGAGCCGCGATCTCAAGCTGATCGTCGCGCGCCAGCCGATCTTTTCCTCCGCCTATTACGCCAAGCGCAAATTCGAGGAAGCGACGCTCGATCCGCCGCTGGCGTCCGGCCCCTACAAGGTCGGCAAGTTCGAGGCCGGCCGCTTCATCTCCTTCGATCGAGTTCCCGACTACTGGGGGCGGGATCTTCCCGTGAACGTCGGACAGAACAATTTCGACGTCGTGCGCTTCGAATATTTCAACGACCGGCCTGTCGCCTTCGAGGCCTTCAAGGCCGGCGCCTTCACCGTGCACGAGGAATTCACCTCCGCCACCTGGGCGACGGGTTACGATTTTCCGGCCTTCCGCGAGAAGCGGGTGGTTCGCGGCGAAATCCCGGACGCCAACATTTCCGGCATTCAGGGCTGGTTCTTCAACACGCGCCGCGCCGCGATGAAGGACCCGCGCGTGCGCGAGGCGATGGGCTACGCCTTCGACTTCGTGTGGACCAACAAGAACCTGATGTACGGCGCCTACACGCGCACGGAATCCTATTTCGAGAATTCCGACATGAAGGCCAAGGGTCCGCCGGGCCCACGCGAACTCGCGTTGCTCGAACCCTTCCGCGGCAAGGTTCCGGACGAGGTTTTCGGCGACCCCTTCACGCCGCCGCTGACCGACGGCTCCGGCCAGGATCGCGCGCTGCTGAAGCGCGCGAGCGATCTCCTGGCTGCGGCCGGCTGCAAGCGCAACGGCATGAACCTGATGATGCCGGACGGCAAGCCGCTGGAGATCGAGTTTCTCGATTTCTCCTCCGCGCTCGAGCGTCATACGCAGCCCTTCATCAAGAACCTCAAGCTGCTCGGCATTGATGCGCGCATGCGCATCGTCGACGCCGCGCAATATCAGCGGCGGCTCGAGGATTTCGATTTCGACGTCATCACGCGCCGCCTCTCCATGGCGTTTTCCCCCGGCGAGGAATTGCGCGCGCTCTTCGGTTCGGAGGCGGCGAACACGCGCGGTTCGCGCAATCTGAACGGCGTCGCCGACCCGGTCGTCGATGCGCTGATCTCCAAGGCGCTGCTGGCGCAAACGCGCGAGGAACTGGTCGCCATCTGTCGCGCGCTCGATCGCGTGCTGCGCGCCGGCCGCTACTGGGTTCCCCACTGGTACAAGCCGACGCACTGGATCGCGCATTGGGACGTTTTCGGCCGGCCCGAGCGTTCGCCCAAATATAGTCCGGGCATCATATCCACTTGGTGGTGGGACGACGCGCGCGCCAGGAAAATCGACTTTGTCGGGCAGCGTTGATGGCTGCTTATATTGCGCGACGCCTGCTTCTGATGATCCCGACCCTGTTCGGAATCATGCTGATCTCTTTCGTCGTCGTGCAATTCGCGCCCGGCGGCCCTGTCGAGCGCATCATCGCGCAATTGCAGGGCCAGGACGCCGGCGCCACGTCGCGCTTTGGCGGAGGCGGCGGCGATCTCGGCGCCTCTGGCGGCGCCAGCCAGAGCCCGAGCGGCGACATGTCGCGGTATCGCGGCGCGCAGGGGCTCGACCAGAAATTCATCAAGGAGCTGGAAAAGCAGTTCGGTTTCGACAAGCCGGCCTGGGAACGCTTCCTGATCATGCTGAAGAACTATGCGACCTTCGATTTCGGCCGATCCTACTTCCGCGACACGCCGGTGCTGACGCTCATCTGGCAGAAATTGCCGGTGTCGATCACGCTCGGCGTGTGGATGACGCTGCTCTCCTATTCCATTTCGATTCCGCTCGGCATCGCCAAGGCGGTTCGCGACGGCACGCGCTTCGACGTGTGGACATCCGCCGTCGTCATCGTCGGCTACGCCATCCCGAGCTTCCTTTTCGCCATTCTTCTGGTCGTGCTCTTTGCCGGCGGCTCGTTTCCCTACATCGGACAGTTGTTTCCGCTGCGCGGCCTGACGTCGGAAAACTTCGGCGACCTCTCCCTGTTCGGCAAGGTGAAGGACTATCTCTGGCACATCGCCCTGCCGATCACCGCCATGGCGCTCGGCTCGTTTGCGACCTCGACCTTCCTCACCAAGAACTCGTTCCTCGACGAGATCAAGAAGCAATATGTGCAGACCGCGCGCATGAAGGGCTTGAGCGAGCGGCAGGTGCTCTACGGTCACGTGTTCCGCAACGCCATGCTGATCGTCGTGTCGGGCTTCCCCGGCGCCTTCGTGCACGCCTTCTTCACCGGCGCGCTGCTGATCGAAACCATCTTCTCGCTCGACGGCCTCGGGCTCTTGTCCTTCGAATCCATCGTCAATCGCGACTATCCCGTCGTCTTCGCCAACCTGTACATCTTCGCGCTGCTGGGGCTCGTCGTTAATCTCCTCTCCGACCTTACCTACATGTGGATCGATCCGCGCATCGACTTCGAGACTCGGGAGGTCTGATTGAACGACCGCGCGGTTCTCGAGGCTGCATCCGGCGCGCCGCTCGCGCCGTCGCTCGAACACCGCGGCTGGCTGCGGCTCACGCCGGTCAATCGCCGCCGTCTCGACAATTTCCGACGCAACAAGAGAGGCTACGTCTCCTTCTGGGTCTTCCTGGCGCTGTTCGTCGTCTCGCTGTTTGCCGAATTCATCGCCAACGACAAGCCGGTCGTCGTCTCCTACAAGGGCGAGCTGCTCTTTCCCGTCCTTGTCGACTATCCGGAAGACAAGTTCGGCGGGTTCCTCGCCATGACCGACTATCGCGATCCCTTCATTCAGAAGGAGATCGACGCGCACGGCTGGGCGATCTGGCCGCCGATCCGCTATTCCTATTCCACGCACAATCTCGACCTTCCCTCGCCCGCGCCTTCGCCGCCGACCTGGGCCCTGTCGAAGGAAGTGTGCGAGAAGGCCGGCGCGCGCGCCGCAGGGCCCGACAAGCCTAACCGGGGTTGTTCGGGCATCGAGTGGAACTGGCTGGGGACGGACGATCAGGGCCGCGATGTCGTGGCGCGCCTGCTCTACGGCTTCCGAATCTCCATTCTGTTCGGGCTCACGCTCGCCATCGTCTCCTCGATCATCGGCGTCACCGCCGGCGCAATTCAGGGTTATTTCGGCGGCCTCATCGATCTCGTCTTCCAGCGCTTCATCGAGATCTGGTCTTCGCTGCCGCATCTCTATCTGCTGATCATCGTCTCCTCGATCATCACGCCGAGCTTCTTCGTCCTGCTATTCATCCTGCTGATGTTCTCGTGGGTGTCGCTCGTCCATGTCGTGCGCGCGGAATTTCTGCGTGCGCGCAATTTCGAATATGTGAACGCCGCGCGCGCTCTCGGTCTCTCGAACGCCAAGATCATGGTCAAGCACGTCCTGCCCAACGCCATGGTGGCGACGCTGACCTTCCTGCCCTTCGTGCTCAACTCCTCGATCACCACGCTCACGTCGCTGGATTTTCTCGGCTTCGGACTGCCGCCGGGCTCGCCGTCGCTCGGCGAATTGCTGTTGCAGGGCAAGTCGAACCTGAATGCGCCCTGGCTCGGCATCACCGGCTTCATCGTCATCGCCTTCATGCTGTCGCTGCTCGTCTTCATCGGCGAGGCGGTCCGCGACGCCTTCGATCCGAGGAAGGCGTTCAAATGACCGACAGGCCTCTTCTCGACGTCCGCGATCTCTCCATCGCCTTCGGCTCGGGGGCGAAGGAATCGCTGGTTGTCGACCGCGTCTCCTTCACGCTCGAGGCGGGCCGCACGCTGGCGCTCGTCGGCGAATCCGGCTCGGGCAAATCGATCACGGCGCTGTCCATCGTGCGCCTTCTCGCGCCGACGGCGCGCCACCCGTCCGGCGAAATCCTCTTCGACGGCAAGGACCTTTTGCGCTCCACGCAGGAGCACATGCGCGACGTGCGCGGCGCGGAAATCTCCATGGTCTTCCAGGAGCCGATGACCTCGCTCAATCCGCTGCACACGATCGAAAAGCAGGTCGCCGAAATCATCACGCAGCATGGCGCGGTCGACAGGGCGGACCTGCGCGCGCATGTGATCGAGGATCTCAAGGAAGTCGGCATTCGCGATCCCGAGGGACGGCTCGGCGCCTATCCGCACCAGCTTTCCGGCGGCCAGCGCCAGCGTGTCATGATCGCCATGGCGCTCGCCAATTGCCCGAAGCTGTTTATCGCGGACGAGCCGACCACCGCGCTCGACGTGACCGTGCAGGCCCAGATTCTCAGTCTCCTGCGCGATCTGCAGCAGCGTCGCAACATGGCGATGCTGTTCATCACGCACGACCTCGGCATCGTGCGCAAGATCGCCGACGACGTCTGCGTGATGCAGAAGGGCCGCATCGTCGAGGCCGGGTCCGTCGACGAAGTCTTTCGCGCGCCGCGTCACGCCTACACGCGCGCGCTGCTCGCCGCAGAGCCGAAGGGCGCGCCGCCCCGGGCCGACCTGACGGCGAAGAAGCTGATCGAGGCAAAGGACCTGCGCGTGTGGTTTCCGATCCGCGCAGGCTTCATGCGCAAGACGGTGGGACACATCAAGGCGGTCGACGGCGTCACCTGCGAAGTGCGCGAAGGCCAGACGCTCGGCGTCGTCGGCGAATCCGGGTCGGGCAAGACGACGCTCGGCCTCGCCATGCTGCGCCTCATCCGCTCGGAAGGGCCGATCGTCTTTCTCGGGCGCCGCATCGACGGCTTCAAGGCCAGGGACATGCGGCCACTCCGCCGCGACATGCAGATCGTCTTTCAGGATCCCTACGGCTCGCTCTCGCCGCGCCTGTCGGTCGCGGAAATCGTGGAGGAAGGCCTGACCGTCCAGAAGAGCGACCTCACCTATCGCGAACGTCGCGAGATCGTCGCGCGCGCGCTGGCCGACACCGGCCTCGACCCCGCGGCGATGGATCGCTATCCGCACGAATTCTCGGGCGGCCAGCGCCAGCGCATCGCCATTGCGCGCGCCATCGCGCTCGAGCCGAAATTCGTTCTGCTCGACGAGCCGACGTCGGCCCTCGACATGTCCGTGCAGGCTCAGATCGTCGATCTCCTGCGCGACCTGCAACGCAGACGCGGCCTCGCCTACATGTTCATCAGCCACGACCTCAAGGTCGTGAAGGCGCTGGCGACCGATCTCATCGTCATGCGTCACGGCCAGGTGGTGGAGCAGGGGCCAGCGGCCGATATCTTCGCCGCGCCCAAGTCGGACTATACGCAGAAGCTGTTCGCCGCGGCCTTCCGCATCGAAACCGTGGCCGCGGATCAGGCGGCCGCCAAGTAATGGCCCGCGCCATCTTGCTCGTTCTGGATTCGCTGGGCTGCGGCGGCGCGCCCGACGCCGCCGATTTCGGCGACGAAGGCGCCGATACGCTCGGCCATATCGCGCAGGCCTGCGCGCGCGGCGCGGCCGACGGCGATGGCCTGCGCAAGGGCTTGCTGCACGTTCCCAATCTCGACGCGCTCGGCCTCGGCCGCGCGTGCGAAACATCGACCGGCGCTCTGCCGCCGGGCCTTTCGCGCAATGTCGCGCCGCACGCCATTCACGGCTGCGCGCAGGAAATCTCCTTCGGCAAGGACACGCCGTCGGGCCATTGGGAGATGGCCGGCGCGCCGCTGCCCTGGCGCCTCGGCCATTTTCCCGACACGCGACCGTGCTTTCCGCCGGAACTCGTGCAGGAGCTTGTCGACACGGCGAAACTGCCCGGCATTCTCGGCGACCGCCATGCGCCCGGCATCGCCCTCATCGAGGAACTCGGCGAAGAACATCTGAAGACCGGCAAGCCCATCGTCTATACGTCGGCGGATTCCGTTCTCCAGATCGCGGCGCACGAAGAGGCCTTCGGGCTCGAGCGGCTCTACGAGACCTGCCGCATCGCGCGAAGAATTGCAGATCGCTGGAACGTTGGCCGAGTCATCGCCCGGCCTTTCGTCGGAACGACTCGCGCGAACTTTGCGCGCACGCCGAACCGCAAGGACTTCGCCATTCCTCCGCCGCCGGGCAATCTGCTCGATCGCGCGGAAGAAGCCGGCCGCGCGGCGCTGTCGTTCGGCAAGATCGGCGACATTTTCCGTCATCGCGCCACCGGCCGCGAGATCAAGGGCCGCGACAACGGGGCGCTTCTCGATGCGCTGATATCGGAATGGCCCGTCATGCCCGACGGCGGACTGGCTCTCGTCAATCTCGTCGACTTCGACACCGACCACGGCCATCGCCGCGACGTCGCCGGCTACGCGCGCGCGCTCGAGGCCTTCGACGCGCGCCTGCCCGCGCTGCTCGCCACCTTGCGCGCCGACGACATGCTGCTGATTTCCGCCGATCACGGCAACGATCCGACCTGGCGCGGCACGGACCATACGCGCGAAAACGCGCCTGTCGTCGGCCTGGTCGCGGGGCGGCGCGGCGCCGACGTCGGCCGTCGCGCGAGCTTCGCCGACATCGGGCAGACCATCGCGCGCCACCTGGGGCTGCGGCCCGTCGCAAAGGGCGAAGCCTTCGCGCTTCCACAGTCCTGACGCTGCACGGCCTATGCGACGCGCCGGCGATCCGCGGCCGTCTTGCGGGCGCGCGCAATCTCGCGCAGGCGGCGATCATAGGCCGCGTCGCATTCGGTCTTCGCGCGCGCGATCAGCGCTGCGCCGTCGGCGCCCTGTATCGGATAGATGGCCGTGCCAGCGTCCTGCACGATGGGCGCGCCGCGCATCGCCTCGAGGCGCATGTTGCGCATGGCGCGCTCGATGCGGCGCGCGACGTCGAGCAGGGCCTGACGCTCCTTGAGCAGCACGACGCAGACGAGGAAGCGGCCGCGATCGATGCGTTCGATCCGGTCGGAATCGCGTAGCACGATCTGCAACATGCCCGCGACGAAATCCATGGCCGCCTCGGCGGCGGCGACGCCCTGCGTGCGCGCGATCTCGCGATAGGCGTCCAGATTGTAATAGATGACGCCGACCGTGCAGTCGTATTCGTTGGACGCTTCGATTGCGTCGTCGAGGCGCTCGGCAAGCGGCTTGGCGCCGGCCTCGAGCGCCAGCGGGTTGCCGGACAGCGTGCGCGGCGCGGGCGGCGGGGGCGCATAGACGGCCTCGCCTGGATTAACCACGGCGCCGCTCGACCGAATGAGAGAGACAAGGCCGATGATGAAGCCGGCCGCGCCGAGCGCGCGCAGAACCCGCACGATGGTTTCGTGCTCGGGGTTGCTCGAGATCATCATCGGCAGCACGACGCCGAAGCCGGCGAGCGCGCACCACATGAACCAGGATTTGAGGTCGAGCGTCCTCATGACGGTCATTCCCCGGTCGAGTTGTCGTCCGACCAGTGAAGCGCCGGCTCGTAAACGGACGGTTCACGACGCTGGAAAGAATTTATTCGTTAATGGAAATTAGGCTCGATCCGGCGGGCGGCGGCCATATTTGCCGTCTGGCTGTTGCCGCGCGGCAACGCATTCCGATGCGCGGGCGCCATATCCGGCGCGCAGCGCGCGTGGGGAGGTTGTTTTGACCAAGCCGAACAAGTCGGGCCACATCCGCCTGACCTCGCATCCCGAGCCCGGCGCCGTCGCCCGCCGCCCCATTGTCTGGGGCGCGCGCGATCCGGCGGAACGCGGGCCGATCGTCGCCACGGTCACGCGGCCCGCCGACCGCAACGCCATCGGCGCGCATGGCGGCGCCTATGGCGTCTACCGTGCGCTCGCCGTCACGGCCGGCGCCATGAACCCGCTGGCGCGACCCGACTTCACGAATACGCATCCCGCCGCGCAGATCGGCCCTCATCCGCAATGGTTCGATGCGGCGCGGATCGTCTCGCTCGATCCCTTCGGCCATGTCGCGCAGGAGGTCTTCGCCAGGGAGATCGGGGAGGGGGTGGATATCAGGCCGACCATCGCCGTGACGCGCGCGAGAATCACGCTGCCGGAGATCGCCGACGCCGTGCGTGCGCGGCGTCTCGAGGCCGACGGCGAGGTGCTGAGGCCCTCGGGCGATATCGCCGTCGTCAAGATCGCCATCGAACCGGTGTGGCATCTGCCGGGCGTCGCCGCGCGCTTCGGCGTCGAGGAGACGGCTCTGCGCCGCACGCTGTTCGAACAGACGGGCGGCATGTATCCCGAACTCGTCACGCGGCCGGACATGCATGTCTTCCTTCCGCCCATCGGCGGCGCGACCGCCTATGTGTTCGGCGATCCGGCAAGGCTCGGGAACCGCAAGTACAAGCTCGCGTGCCGCGTGCATGACGAATGCAACGGGTCGGATGTGTTCGGCTCCGATATCTGCACATGCCGGCCCTATCTCGCGCATGGCGTCGAGGAATGCGTGCGGCAGGCGCAGCAGGGCGGCGCCGGCCTCATCGTCTATAACCGCAAGGAGGGCCGCGCGCTCGGCGAGGTCACGAAATTCCTGGTCTACAATGCGCGCAAACGGCAGGAAGGCGGCGACACCGCCGCCAATTACTTCACGCGCACCGAATGCGTCGCGGGCGTGCAGGACGCGCGCTTCCAGGAACTCATGCCGGACGTGCTGCACTGGCTCGGCGTCGACCGCGTCGACCGCCTCGTGTCGATGAGCAACATGAAATACGAGTCGCTGGTGACGGCCGGCATCGAGATCGGCGAGCGCGTGCCGATCCCCGACGGTCTCATTCCCTCCGACGCCTCCGTCGAGATGGAGGCCAAGAAGGCGGCCGGTTATTACGCGCCGGAAGGCGCGCCGAGCGCCGACGATCTGATGCGCACGAGCGGCCGTCCGCTGGAAAAATACTGATGCGCGACGAAGACGCCGGCGCGGCGCGCGCGCTTCTGTCGGCGCGCGCGGTGCGCGCGCGTGCGTTGCAGATGCTGGAGCTATGCGACGAGGATCGCCTCGCGCACTGGCGCCTCGACCGCACAAGATTGCCTGACGTCGTCGACTTCACGCTCGGCGTGATGCGCGACAATTATCCCGGCCTCGACATTCCCTTTCACGCGCGCTGGCGGCATTTTTCCGCCGGCGGGCGCGATCGCTGGGGCGCGCTCGCCGCGCGCGCGCGCTGGAAGGACGGGGCCGCCCGCGCGCGCGCGGAATTCGACCTTGCGATCGTCAGCGTGCTGCTCGACGCGGGCGCGGGCGCAGGATGGCGCTATCGCGAGGGGGACGGAACGGTCTCCTCGCGCTCCGAAGGCTTGGCCATCGCCAGCCTCGACATGTTCGCGGCCGGTCTTTTCTCTGCGCGGAAGGACGATCCGCTGCGCGCGGATGCGGAGCGGCTGGCGGCAATCACGGCGCGGGACCTGGCGACCGGGTTTCAGGTCCACTGCGACAATCCGCTCGTCGGTCTCGCCGGCCGCGTCGATCTGCTCAACCGGCTGGGCCGCGCGTGCCTGGCGGCGCCGGAGGCGTTTGCGCGCGAAGACAGCGCGCGGCCGGGCGGGCTGTTCGACGCGCTCGCGGGGCGGCGTCGCAAGGCGGAGGAAATCCTCTCCGCCGTTCTCACGCATCTCGGCCCGATCTGGCCGTCGCGCCTCGCGATCGCCGGCGTTCCGCTCGGCGACGCCTGGCGCCACCCGCAGGTCCGCGCCGACGACGCCACGGACGGCGTCATCCCATTCCACAAACTGTCGCAATGGCTGTCCTATTCGCTGATCGAACCCTTGCAGCGCGCGGGCGTGGCGGTTGCCGACATCGACGGCCTCACCGGCCTGCCCGAATATCGCAATGGCGGTTTGCTGGTGGATTTGGGCGCGCTGGTTCCGAAGGACGCGGAGAATGCGCGCAGGCCGCAGACGGTCGATTCCGAATTCGTCGTCGAATGGCGCGCGCTGACCGTCGCCTTGCTGGACGAGATCGCCGCGCTCGTGCGTGAAGAACTGAAGATGAGCGCCGACGCGCTGCCGCTGGCGAAAGTGCTCGAAGGCGGCACATGGGCCGCCGGCCGCCGCATCGCGGCGCAAAAGCGCGCGGACGGCGCGCCGCCGCTCGATATCGTCAGCGATGGCACGGTGTTCTAGCGGCTCCAGCGCCGTCATGCCCGGGCTTGTCCCGGGCATCCACGCCGTTCCGCGATGAGAGCGTTCGGCGCCCGTCTGCAATCCTGCCGTCGTCTTGGCGCCGGCGCCGCGTGGATGGCCGGGACAAGCCCGGCCATGACGGCTAACATTTCGAGATTGCAGGAGACCGAATCGAATGGAAGGCGTGCATGTCATCGGCCACCCGCTCGTGCAGCACAAACTCACGCTGATGCGTGAGCAGGGGCGCTCGACCAAGGGCTTCCGGCAGTTGCTCAACGAGATCGGCATTCTGCTGTGCTACGAGGTGACGCGCGACCTGCCGCTCGAGGACATCGAGATCGAGACGCCGCTGACGAGGATGAAGGCGCCGGTTCTGGCCGGCAAGAAACTCGTCTTCGCCCCCATTCTTCGCGCCGGCGTCGGCTTCCTCGACGGAATGCTCGAACTCGTGCCCTCCGCGCGCGTCGCGCATATCGGGCTCTATCGCGATCCCAAGACGCTGGTCGCCGTCGAATATTACTTCAAGGCGCCGCACGACATCGACGAGCGGCTCGTCGTGGTGATGGACCCGATGCTCGCCACCGCCAATTCCGCGACCGCGGCCATCGAGCGCGTCAAGGAACGCGGCGCAAGGGACATCCGCTTCGTCTGCCTGCTCGCCGCCCCGGAGGGCGTCGCGAAACTGCGCGCCGAGCATCCCGACGTCGAAATCTGGACGGCGGCGATAGACAGCCATCTCAACGATCACGGCTACATCGTGCCGGGACTGGGAGACGCGGGCGACCGGATGTACGGAACGAAGTAGGGGACGAAAGAAGGAGGCGACCATGAGCACGATCGACCGTCTCAGCCCGCAGGGGCTGCAGATCAATCCGGCCTATTCGCATGTCGTCGTCGCCTCCGGCGCGCGTACGGTCTACGTCTCCGGCCAGGTCGCGCTCGACGAGAACGGCGCGCTGGTCGGCGCGGGCGATCTCGGCGCCCAGACGACGCAGGTCATGCGCAATCTCGGACGCGCGCTCGAAGCGGCCGGCGCAGGTTTCGCCGATGTCGTGAAAATCACCACCTATGTCGTCGGCTACAGGCCCGAGCATCGCGCCGTCATCGGCGCTGCGCGCGGGCCGTTCTTTCCGGCGGGCCAGCCGCCGGCGAGCACGCTCGTCGGCATCGAGGCGCTGGCGGCGCCGGGCTGGCTGATCGAGATCGAGGCGATTGCGGTCGTCGATTGAGGAACCTCAGCCGATCGTCGCTTCCACCTTCCCCAGCGGCCCGAAATCCGCCACCGCGCGCTTGCCGTCGCCGGCGTAGGGGACCGGCGGGATCGCCGTGCCGGTCGTGATGAGGTCGCCGGCCTTCAATCCGCGTCCGAGCTTGGCCAGCGCATTGGCGAGCCAGGCAGTCGCGCCGAACGGGCCGCCGTCGACATTCGCGCCCTTGCCGGTCGCCTTCGTCTCGCCGTCGAGAGAGAAGGTCACGGTCGCCGCATCGAGATCGACGCCGGCGACGTCGCTCGTCATCGGTCCCTGAATCCAGTTCGCGCAGCCAGCGAAATCCGCGATCAGGGAATGCGCGCCGTGCGGCGGCGCCATGGGAATGAAGCCGCCAACCATTTCGATCGCGCAGCCCACGCGCCTCGTCGCCGCGCGCACGGCGGCGGCGTCCACGGGTCCCTTTGTCGTGTCGAGATCGGCGCCGAGCTCCAGCACGAATTCGGCTTCGTAGGCGCGGTAGAGACCGGGCCGCGCCGGCAGGTTCGCGGGCGAAGCGACGGTCATCTGCCGGTAGAGCCGGCCGAGGAACTGGTCGTCCAGCTTGAAATTCGCCCGCGCGCCGGCATTGGTGGCGCCAATCTTCCATCCGATCGGCGCAAAGCCTTTTTCCGCGACGAGGATGCGTTCCGCTTCAAATTGAAGGGCGTAGGCGCTCGCCAGACCGGCCGGGGGCGCGGGCAGGTCGGCTTTGCCTGCGGCCTCGCGCAGCGCGATCAGCTTGCGGGCGTTGGCGTCGAGATCGGTCTGGCTCACGTGCGTTTCCTCCGTTGACCGCTCTTAACGCCGATTCCCGCAGCGCGCGAGGCCTTGCGGCGCGCCGATTCTGCGCTAGAACAAAAGAAGAACATTTATCCGGAGGCTGGACATGGCGAAGCTCTCGGTCGCCGAAAAACTTTCGATCCTGGCGGACGCCGCCAAATACGACGCCTCCTGCGCTTCGTCCGGGGGCGGCAAGCGAGACTCGCTGGGCGGGAAGGGCGTCGGCTCGGTCACGGGGGCGGGCGTTTGCCATGCCTACGCGCCGGATGGCCGCTGCATCTCGCTCCTGAAGATCTTGATGACCAATTCCTGCATGTTCGACTGCGCCTATTGCATCAATCGCGTGTCGTCGAACGTGCCGCGCGCGCGCTTCACGGTAAAGGAGATCGTCGCCCTCACGCTCGACTTCTACAAGCGCAACTACATCGAGGGGCTGTTTCTTTCGTCCGGCGTTATCGGCTCGCCCGACCATACGATGGAGACGCTCGCGCGCGTCGCGCGCGCCTTGCGCGAGCAGCACGATTTTCGCGGCTACATCCATCTCAAGACAATTCCCGACGCCGATCCCGCGCTGGTCGAGGAAGCGGGCCGCTACGCCGATCGCCTGTCGATCAACGTCGAACTGCCAAGCGAGCCGAGCCTCCGGGAATTTGCGCCGCAGAAGCGGATGCCGGCCATCCGGCGCGCCATGGCGGGCCTGCGCCAGCGGATCGAGGAGGCGGGCGACGAGCGCAGGAAGTTTCGGTCGGCGCCCGCCTTCGCGCCCGCCGGCCAGTCGACGCAGATGATTGTCGGCGCGGACAAGTCGAGCGACGTCGACATTCTGAAATCGAGCGCGACGCTTTATGCGAGCTATGGCCTCAGGCGGGTCTACTATTCGGCCTTCTCGCCCATTCCCGATTCCTCCGCGGCGCTGCCGAGCGCGCCGCCGCCGCTGACGCGCGAGCACCGGCTCTATCAGGCCGACTGGCTGCTGCGCTTCTACGATTTTTCCCTCGACGAAGTCGCGTCGAGCGCCAAAGGCGGAATGCTCGATCAGAATATCGACCCCAAGCTCGCCTGGGCGCTCGCCCACCCCGAAAACTTCCCGCTCGACGTCAACCGTGCGCCGCGCGAAATGCTTCTGCGCGTGCCGGGGCTGGGCGTGCGCGCCGTCGATCGCATCGTTGCGGCGCGCCGTCACGCGGCGATCCGGCTCGTCGATCTCGACCGTCTTACGCGCTCGGCGCGCAGGGTTCGTCCGTTTGTCGTGACCGCCGACTGGCGCCCGAGCGGCGCGCTCGACCCCGCCGCTCTCAGGCCGCGCGAAAAAGCGCGGCAGCTCGACCTGTTCGCAGCATGAGCGCGCCATCGGCCGCGCTGCGCCGCGTCGCGCTTTGCGGTCCGGCCGAGGTCGATCAATTCTTCGACCTCGCCGCGCGCCTCATCGCGGAAGGCAGGACGCCGCAGACGGTCGTCTGGCGCATCGCCGGCGAAACGGCGGCGACCGGCGATCTCTTTTGCGACGAAGAGCCGGCGCCGTTGCGCGAGGCATCGCCAATCGCTGCGCCGCCGCGCGCCTTCGCCGAACTCGCCCGACGCGCGCTGCTGCACGTGGACCGCGGCCGTCACGATCTCTGCTATCGCCTGCTCTGGCGCCTGCGCGACACTCCCCGCCTCATGTCGATTGCGACCGATCCCGACGTCGCGCGCCTCGATGCGCTCGCCCGCGCCGTGCGCCGCGACATGCACAAGATGACCGCCTTCGTCCGCTTCCGCCGCGTCGGCGCGAACGACGGCGCGGAGGAATTCATCGCCTGGTTCGAGCCGGACCATCACGTCGTCGCCGCCGCCGCGCCCTTCTTCGTGCGGCGCTTCGCGTCCATGCGCTGGTCGATCCTCACCCCGCGCGCCTGCGCGCGCTGGGACGGCGCGCAACTGACGCTCGGCCCCGGCGCTGACAGGCGGAACGCGCCGTGCGGCGATGCGTTGGAGGACGTGTGGCGCGCCTACTACCGCGCGATCTTCAATCCGGCGCGACTGAACCTCAAGGCGATGGTCAAGGAGATGCCCCGCAAATACTGGCGCAACATGCCCGAAGCCGACCTGATCGCGCCGCTGACGCGTCAGGCCGAGGCTCGCGCCCGGACCATGCTCGCCGCTGCGCCGTCCAGCCCTCGCCGCATGTCGTCCTACAGAGCCGCGGACAGCGCCGCGGCCGGCGCGGCGGCCGAGGCCGGCGACCTCGAATCCCTCGCAGCCTCGATCAACGCCTGCGCCGCCTGCGACCTTTGCCGCTATGCGACCCAGGCCGTGCCGGGCGAGGGGCCGGCGGGGGCGAAACTCATGTTCGTCGGCGAGCAGCCGGGCGACGAGGAGGACATCCAGGGGCGGCCTTTCGTGGGACCGGCCGGCAAGGTGTTCGACGCGGCGCTGGAGCGGCTGGAGATCGAGCGCGAAAAGGTCTTTGTCACCAACGCGGTCAAGCATTTCAAATTCGAGCCGCGCGGCAAGAAGCGCATCCACAAGAAGCCCGGCGCGCGCGAGATCGCCGCCTGCAACGCCTGGCTGATCCGCGAATTGCAGCTCGTGCGCCCGCGCCTCGTCGTCGCGCTCGGCGCCACGGCCGCGACCGCGCTGGCCGGTCGCGCCACTTCGCTGCGCGCCGTCAGGGGACAGACGCTGGAACTGCCCGGCGGCGTCGCGTTTCGGGCGACGGTCCACCCGTCCTATCTGCTCCGCCTGCCCGACCGCGACGCAAAAAAGGCGGAATGGAAGCTCTTTCTCGCCGATCTCGACGCGGCGCGGCGCATCGCCGGCCTGTAAGGCCGTCGTCCCCCTTTGATCCATAAGGTTGCGCATCTGCGCCGACTGCGCCAGAAAGCCCCCCATGACAGCCCAAGACCTTCCCGCCTGGCTGCCGCTGTCGGTCCTCGTGTGGATCGTGCAGATGGTCGCCTACCACGGCTTCGGCCTCTGGTTCGAATGGCTCGACCGCAGCGGCCGGCTCGCCGACTATAAGATGCGTCCCGTCGATTCATGGACTTACGCGCAGGTGCTGCCGCGCGTGCTCCTCAATCAGGTATTCATCCTGCTGCCGGCCATGGTGCTGGTGGAAAAGGCCGGCCTAGCCTTCGTCGGCCCGGCGCATATATCGCCGCTCATGTTCGTCGTCGGCCTCATCGGCATGACCATCGGCCATGATCTCGTGCAATATGTCTCGCACGCCTGGATCCTGCATCGCCCGACGCTGATGCGCACGCTCGGCCATTCCGTGCATCATTCCACCACCGCCAGCCGCTCGGTCAGCGCCTGCTTCATGAGCCCGATGGATTTCCTCATGGAGATCGCCGCGCCCTACCTGCTGCCGCTGATCGCGATCACCGCCATCGGCTCGGCGGGAACGGACCTGACCTTCCACTTTTTCGCGGTCACGGCCGGCGCCTTCGGCGGCCTCTACGAGCATTCGGGCTACGATTTCAGCGTGAAGCTGGCGAAAAGCGACAATGCGCTTCTCCGCTTCGTCGCCAGCCGCATTTCGAGCAAGGCCCATGCCGAGCATCACAGCCGTGGCAACGTGTCCTATTCGGATGGTTTCGGCTCGTCCAACATCTGCGACACCGTGTTCAAGACCCGCTGGGACCTCGTGACGCCGCGCGAGCGCAAGCGGCGGTCGGAGCAGCAGCAGGAAGCGTAGAAGGCTTCTGTGGCCCTATCTTCGTCCTGAGGAGCGCCATCGATCTCGGGCTTGCCCGAGATCGACATGCAATGCCCAGGTCGGGCATGCCCGACTTGGGTGGCGCGTCTCGAAGGATGGCAAAACCAGCATTTCCGACCCGGCCATCCTTCGAGACGCCGCTCCGCGGCTCCTCAGGATGAGGGCTCTTGAATTTTCGGCCAGACTTTCAGCCTGAAGGGGTTGGAATGCCGGCCGGAATCTTCTGAATAACTGCCGTTCTTCCGGCGCGCAGCGCGGCGGCGCGCTTGCGTCTACGCTCCGGTCTTGCCAGAGTCTGCGCCCGCTTCGCGGGAGAGTTACGTCCAGTTCGCCGTCGGGATCGGAAGAATGAAAGTCACCTTGGAAAGAGCGGCCCTCTTGAAGTCGCTCGGTCACGTCCATCGCGTGGTGGAGCGCCGCACGACCATTCCGATCCTGTCCAACGTGCTGCTGCAGGCCGACGGCCGCAACCTGCTGCTGAAGGCGACCGACCTCGATCTGGAGGTGACGGAAACGGTCGCCGCCGACGTCGGCATGAAGGGCGGCACGACCCTGCCGGCGCATACGCTCTACGAGATCGTGCGCAAGCTGCCCGACGGCGCGCAGGTCTCGCTCGACGGCGCCAGCGACGGCGGGCAATTGCTGCTGAAGTCCGGCCGTTCGCGCTTCACGCTGCAGAGCCTGCCCGAAAGCGACTTCCCCGACATTTCCGCCGGCGAGATGACGCACAGGTTCACGCTGGGCGCGGGCGACCTCAAGAAGCTGATCGAGAAGACGCAATTCGCCATCTCCAACGAGGAGACGCGTTACTACCTCAACGGCATTTTCCTGCATGCGACCGAGGTCGACGGCCATGCCATGCTGCGCGGGGTGGCGACCGACGGCCACCGGCTGGCGCGCGTCGAAATTCCCGCCCCGGCGGGCTCGGCGGGCATGCCCGGCGTGATCGTGCCGCGCAAGGCGGTCAGCGAGGTGCAGAAGCTGATCGAGGACGCCGGCGCCGAGGTGACGATCGAATTGTCGGCGAGCAAGATCCGCTTCAATTTCGGCGCGGTCGTGCTGACCTCCAAGCTGATCGACGGCACCTTCCCCGATTATGCGCGCGTGATCCCGACCAATAACGACAAGCGGCTGACCGTCGAGCGCTCCGATTTCGCCCGCGCCGTCGACCGCGTGTCGACGATCTCCTCCGAGCGCGGCCGCGCCGTGAAAATGGCGCTGGCCGACGGCAAGCTGACGCTCTCCGTCACCAACCCCGACGCCGGCGCGGCGATCGAGGAGCTGGAGGTCGACTACGATTCGACCCCGCTCGATATCGGCTTCAACGCGAAATACCTGCTCGACATCGCCAACCAGCTCGACAGCGACACCGCCCTGTTCCGCCTGGCCGACGCGGGGTCGCCCACCGTCATCCAGGACCGCGACGGCGCGGCCGCGCTGTACGTGCTGATGCCGATGCGGGTGTGAGGCGGGCTGACCTTCCCGAACGGTTCGCCTAGGCTCGCTGTCGAAAGCGAATCGCATGGCCAAGCCGACCTTCTACGAATTCTTCGCCGGCGGCGGCATGGCGCGGGCGGGGCTGGGCGCGGGCTGGCGCTGCCTGCTCGCCAACGATTTCGATCGCTGCAAGGCTGCATCCTATGCCGACAATTGGGGCGCAGACGACTTCCGCCTCGAGGACATTCACAGACTGACGGCCGCCGATCTGCCGGGCCGCGCCGATCTCGCCTGGGCCTCCTTTCCCTGTCAGGATCTGTCGCTGGCGGGCAATGGAAGGGGGCTCGACGGGGCGCGCTCCGGCGCCTTCTTCGGGCTGGCTGCGCTGGTCGCCGGCCTGCGCGCCGAGGGGCGGGCGCCAAAGATGCTGGCGCTCGAAAATGTCGTGGGGCTTCTGACCTCGAACGGCGGCGGCGATTTCGTCGCGCTCTGTCGCGCTCTGCGAAACCTCGGCTACCGCTTCGGCGCGCTGACTATCGACGCCGTGCATTTCGTGCCGCAATCGCGGCCGCGCCTGTTCGTGGTGGCGATCGACCGCGACGCCGCCGTCCCGCCGGCCTGCGTCGCCTCCGCGCCGTGCCCGGACTGGACTTCGGCCGCCCTGCTGCGCGCGCGGGAAAACCTGCCGGCCGATCTGGCCGGCGACTGGCTATGGTGGCGCCTGCCGCCGCCGCCCGTGCGCAACGTCGCGCTCGCGGATCTCGTCGAGGCGCGCCCGCGCGATGTGGACTGGCTCGATGCGCAGAAGACGGCGCGGCTCCTCGACCTCATGGCGCCCCTGCATCGCGCGCGCGTGGAAGCAGCGAAAACGTCCCGCGCGAGAATGGTCGGGGCGCTCTATCGGCGCACGCGGCGGGACGGGGACGGCAATCGCGCGCAACGCGCCGAAGTGCGCTTCGACGGGGTCGCCGGCTGCCTGCGCACGCCGGCCGGCGGATCGAGCCGCCAGTCGATCCTCGTGGTCGAGCGCGGCCGTGTGTGCGCGCGCCTGCTGTCGGGCCGCGAGGCGGCGCGGCTCATGGGCCTGCCCGAGGATTACAGGCTGCCGAAAGGCTACACCGAGGCCTGCCACCTGCTCGGCGACGGCGTCGTCGCGCCGGTCGTGCGTTTTCTGGGCCAGCATCTGCTGGAGCCTCTCGCGGGCGCGACGGCGGCGCCGCTGCTGGCGGCGGAATGAAACGCGCGAAACGAGCCGCGTCCCTCGACCGCTCCGCCATCATGCGCGCCGTGCCCGGCCGCGACACGTCGGCGGAAATGAAGGTGCGCCGCCTGCTGCGCCCGCTCGCGCCGGGCTACCGGCTGCATCGCAAGGACATTCCCGGCAATCCCGACATCGCCTATGTGGCCAGGAAGAAGGCGATCTTCGTGCACGGCTGCTTCTGGCATGGCCACGATTGTAAGCGCGGCGCGCGCCTGCCGAAGACCAACGCCGACTACTGGCTCGCCAAGATCGGCCGCAACCGCGCGCGCGACGTCAGACATATGGCGACGCTTGCCGAACGCGGCTGGCGCGCGCTCGTCGTCTGGGAATGCGAGCTCGCCGACGAGGCGGCGCTCGCCGCGCGCCTGCGCGCCTTTCTCGACGACGGCTGACGCGCGCTCTAGATTTTGAACCGAATGCACGCGCCCGATTCCGCCAGCCACGATGGACCAGACATGAGCCGCCCCGAAGTTCGCGCCGCCCTCGCCGCGCTCGAAGACCACCGTCGCGAGATCGACAGGCAGCGCGCCATCGATCTCTTCGCCGCCGAGCCCGATCGCTTCGCGCGCTTCAGCCTGCGGCTCGACGATTTCCTCTTCGATTTTTCCAAGCACAAGGCGAATGCGCGCACCATGGAGCTGCTGGTCGCGCTCGCCCGCGCCGCGCGGGTCGAGGAGCGCCGCGCCGCGCTGTTTGCCGGCGAGAAGGTCAACCTGACCGAGCATCGCCCGGCGCTGCACATGGCGCTGCGCAATCTCGACGGCGGCCCGATGCTGGTCGATGGCAAGGACGTCATGCCGGATGTCCGCGACGTGCGTGCGAACGTCGCGGCCTTCGCGGAAGCCGTGCGCTCCGGCGCCATTCGCGGCGCGCGCGGCGATGCGCTGACCGACATCGTCAACATCGGCATCGGCGGCTCGGACCTCGGCCCGGCCATGGCCGTGCGCGCGCTGGCGCCTTTCTGCGCGCCAGGTTTGCGTCTGCATTTTGTCTCCAACGTCGACGGCGCCGATCTCGGCGATACGCTCAAGGGTCTCGATCCCGCGAAGACGCTGTTCATCGTCTCGTCGAAGACCTTCACCACGCAGGAGACGATGGCCAACGCCGCGTCTGCGCGAAAATTCGTCGCCGACGCGCTCGGCGAGGCGGCGGTGGCCGATCACTTCGCCGCCGTCTCGACGCGCCTCGACAAGGTCGCGGAATTCGGCATCCGGCCGGATCGCGTCTTCGGCTTCTGGGACTGGGTCGGCGGGCGCTATTCCATGTGGTCGGCGATCGGCCTGTCGCTCGTCATCGCCATCGGCGCCAAGGGCTTCGAGGATTTCTTGCGCGGCGGGCAGGATATCGACCGCCACTTCGTTTCCGCGCCCCTGGAGGGCAACATTCCCGTCGTCATGGCGCTGCTCGGCGTTTTCAGGCGCAACGTCTGGGGCGAGCAGACGCACGTCGTCATTCCCTACGACCAGCGGCTCGCCCGCTTCCCCGCCTATCTGCAGCAGCTCGACATGGAATCGAACGGCAAGTCGGTGACGCGGGAAGGCGCGCCCGTCTCCATGGCGACCGGCCCCTTCCTGTTCGGCGAGCCCGGCACCAACGGCCAGCACGCCTTTTTCCAGTTGCTGCATCAGGGAACCGACATTGCGCCGATCGATTTTCTGGTCGCCGCCGAGCCGACGGATGCGGACGCCGGCCATCATGCGCTGCTCGTCGCCAATTGCCTGGCGCAGAGCGAGGCGATGATGCGCGGCCGCTCGCGCGCCGAGGTGGAGGACATTCTGGGCAAGCAGGGCCTGTCGAAGGACGAGATCGCCGCGCTCGCCCCCCACAAGGTGTTCGCCGGCGACCGGCCGACCTCGACCTTCATGTATCGCCGGCTCGATCCGCGCACGCTCGGCCGGCTCGTCGCCTGTTACGAGCACAAGGTGTTCGTGCAGTCGGCGATCTGGGACATCAACCCGTTCGACCAGTGGGGCGTCGAACTGGGCAAGGAATTGTGCAACCGCCTCGCGCCGATCGTGCAGGACGAAAGCAGGTCGACGGCCGGGCTCGACGGGTCCACCGCAGGGCTGATCGGCTGGCGCAGGCATCTCGCCGGCTGACGCGGCGACATCTCGGAATTGCCGGAAACTGGAAAGAATTCCGTAAGGTAAGCGCCGAAGACGGAAAGACATTCGCAACTCTTGATCCGCATTCTTCTGCCGGCAGCAGCGGTTTTCCGGCAGGAAGGCGCGGATTTGAACGGCTCGAGTTTCAAGCGGATTGCGCTTTTCGTCGCGGCGGCGGCGCTCGCTGTCGCCTGCGTCAGCGCCGCCGCGCTGTGGAAGCTTCGCCGCGATGCGCTGGCGGACGCCCGCCACGGCGTCGCCAGCCTTGCGGCCATGCTGGCCGAACAGGTGCAGCAATCCACGCGTGCTGTCGATTTCGCCATCAACGAGACCGAGGCCGCGCTGGCGGCGGACACCCCGGCCGCCTTCGCCGTGGCGGCGGCGCGCGCGGAGACGCTGCGCGCCATGGCCGAGGCCGCCGACAAGCGGCCTGCGATCGACCTCATCGAAGTCTTCGACGCCCACGGGCGCAAACTTGCGACCTCGCGCGGCTTGCCGGCGCTCGAACCCGCGCGCGATGCGGACGCGGCCGCGATCGCGGCGGGTCGTGACGGGCGGGCCCGGATCGGCATGTTGCGCGTCAGCGAGGCGACGGGCGAACTGGTCGTCGACGTGGCGAAGCCCGTGGCCGGCGCAAATGGCGGTTACATCGGCGTCGTGCGCGCGCTCGTGAAGCCCGCCGCGCTTGTCAGCACCTATTCGCCGATCTCGGCGATGGCCGGTCGTAGCTATGCCTTGTTCGCGCATTCAGGACGCGTTCTGGCGCGCTATCCGAACGGCGTATCGCTCGGCGCCGGTCAGGCGCTGCCGAGCGCCTCGCCCTTCTATGCAACCGCGGCCGCGGGCGGCGGCGTCTACGAGACCGCGAGCGCCTTCGACGGGCAGAGGCGTTTCGTCGCGCTCAATCCCGTGCCGTTCAGCGACTTCATCGTCACGGTGTCGATCCGCAAGGAGACGGCGCTGGCGCACTGGCGCGATCAGGCGGCCGCCATCGCCCTCGCCACCCTGCTCGCCTTCGTCATCGCCGGCTTCCTGATGCGCGCGCTGCACGACCAGTTCCGCAAGCTCGCCGACAAGGAGGCGACTTTGCGCGCGCAGTCGCGCGCGCTCGAACTGTCGAACCAGCGCTTCGCCGTCGCGCTCGAAAGCATGTCGCAGGGGCTTGTGGTGTTCGACAGGCAAGCCCGCGTGGTCATCTGCAACGAGCGCTACGCCACCCTCTACCGGCTCGAGCCCGACGCCATACGGCCCGGCATGTCGGCGCGGGAAGTGCTGGAGCTGCGCGCGGCGAACGGCGTCTTTCCGGGGACCTCGCCGGAAGCCTATACGCGCGACGCGCTGTCGCGCCGCTTCACCGACCGCCGGGTCGATATTCTCAACGACGGCCGGTCGATCCTCATCAATCACGCGGTCTGCGCCGACGGCGGCATCGTCGTGACGCACGAGGACATCACCGAACGCGAGCAGGCCAACGAGCGCATTGCGCACATGGCCATGCATGACGAGCTGACGCAGCTCGCCAACCGCGCGCTCTTCCTGCACACGCTCGCGCAATTGCGCGGCCGGATCGGCAGGGACTACGAGGCGCTCGTCGTCGTCCTGCTCGATCTCGACGACTTCAAGCCGGTCAACGACAGCCAGGGCCATGCCGCCGGCGACAGCATCCTGCGCGAATGCGCCGCGCGCCTGCTCGACGCCGTACCGCACGCCCATGTCGTGGCGCGGCTGGGCGGCGACGAATTTGCTATCGCGCTCGGCCTGCGCGCGCGCATCGATATCGACGCGGAAGCTCTCGCCCTGCGCATTGTCGGGCGCATTCGCGAGCCCTACGCCTGGCAGCGGCAGGTCCTCGAGATCAACGCCTGCGCCGGCGTGGCGATCATCGAGGATTGCGAACTGTCGACCGACGACATGCTGCGCCGCGCCGATCTCGCGCTCTACGCCGCCAAGGCCGCGGGCGCGGGCGTGTGCCGCATGTTCGAACCGCATATGGAGCTGGAAGCGCTGACGCAGCGCGCGCTCGCCGCAGACCTCGCCAGGGCGATCGCTGAAGACGCGCTCGAACTCGCCTACCAGCCCGTTGTCGACGCCGACACGCTCGAAATCCGCTACATGGAGGCGCTGCTGCGCTGGCGCCATCCGCAGCTCGGGCCCATTTCACCGTTGCGCTTCGTCAAGCTCGCCGAGGAGACGCGGCAGATCGGCGACCTCGGGCGCTGGGTCCTGAAGCGCGCCTGCGCCGACGCCATCGCCTGGCCCGCGCATGTCGGCGTGGCGGTCAACGTCTCGCCGCTGCAGCTCGCCAATGGCGATTTCGCCGGCGTTGTGCTGGATGCGCTGGAGGAAACGGGCCTCGCGCACGAGCGTCTCGAACTGGAGATCACCGAGTCGGTCCTGTTGCAGGACCGGGGCGACGATCTCGTCGCGCTGCGCAAGCTGCGCCAAAGCGGCGTCTCCATCGCGCTCGACGATTTCGGCACTGGCTTTGCGTCGATGAGCTATCTGAAGCGCTTTCCGTTCGACCGGCTGAAGATCGACCGCTCCTTCGTCACCGACGCGCCGCGCGACGCCGGCTCGGCCGCGATCGTGGCCGCGACCATCCAGCTCGCCTGCGCCTACGACATCGAGGTGACGGCCGAGGGCGTCGAGACCTACGAGCAATATCAGGCGCTGCGCGCCGCCGGCGTGAGGCTGATGCAGGGCTATCTTTTCGGCAGGCCGGAGAAGCTGTCCGGCGCCTTGCCGGAGATCGACGTCGCCGTGTCGATCTCGTCGGGCAAGGTCGCTTGATGAATGAGCGCCGTGCCTGGACCGCGAGCCTTCAGGCTCGTTCCGGCCCAAGCAAAATGCCCTGAAGGCTCTATTCGTCCTCGCCGAAACGGTTGGCGACCAGCGTCGTGATCGCCTCGATCGCCTGCTCCGCCTGCGCGCCGGTGGCGGCGACGGTGATCGTCGTGCCGATGCCCGCGCCCAGCGTCAGGATGCCCATGATCGACGTGCCGCCGACCGTCTCGCCGCAACGCGATACGAAGACGTCGCAGTCGAAATTCTCGACGCATTGCACGAATTTCGCAGTGGCGCGCGCGTGCAGCCCCTTCTTGTTGACGATGGGCATGTCGCGCACGATCGCGCCCTCGGGGAAATTGGCGACGCCCGAGCAATCCTCGTCCTGACCAGATCCGTCCATCGTCACTTTCCGCTCAGAACACGGCTGGCGATTTGAATGTACTTGCGGCCGGCGTCCTGCGCCTGCGCCGCCGCCGTTTCGAGATTGCTGTGGTCGCGCACCGAGGCGAGCTTGATCAGCATCGGCAGGTTGATGCCGGCGACGACCTCCACCTTGGCGCCATTCATCACGGAGATCGCGAGATTGGACGGGGTGCCGCCGAACATGTCGGTGAGCAGGATCACGCCCTGGCCGGATTCGACGGAATTGACCGCCGCCATGATGTCGGCGCGCCGCTTCTCCATGTCGTCTTCCGGGCCGATGGTGATCGTGGCCAATTGCTTCTGCGGCCCGACGACATGCTCGAGCGCCGCGCGAAACTCCGTAGCCAGGCAACCATGGGTCACGAGGACCATGCCGATCATCAGATGCAACCGTTCATTCGCCGCCGCCGGAGCCGATCGCGCGACGCAGGCGTCCGCGGGCTTTCCGGAATTGGTTGATTATCCTGTCGCGGTCCAGCCCGCCTTGTGAATGCGTTGCGCAAGAGTGCAAACGGGTCATTCGCATGAAGCGCGCTCAGAAGCTCCTGAAACGATCGCGCGGGCCGCACGGGGCCGCGACGACCCCGGGCCGGACGATCGCCCGTGCAGCGGGGCGGCCATTTTGTGCGTTGCGGCGCGCTTGGCAAGTGAAATGCGCGCCGAGGCTACGAATTTAGGCGCCTATTTGGTTGATAAGCTCCAGAATCGCCTGCGCCGCACCCGCCTCGCCGATGGCGAGCGCGAGCCGCGGGGTCTCGACGCCCTCGATGACCGCGATCTTGTCGGCGGAGCCCGGCATTCGCGGCGGATGATCGCTTTCCCGGTTGCGGTCGACCAGATCGACGACCAGCCGCAGCACCACAGCGGCTTCGTGATCGACCGGAAAAATCCCCTGGCCGCGCCGCTCGATGCGTCCCGCGATCGCCTTGTGCGGCGAAAGCACGAGCCTGTTACCGTGGGCGACAATTCGGACGCGGTCGTCTGCGACCAGCCGGCCGAACCAGCCGCGACGGCGGGCCTCCTCGGCAAGTTCTTCCGCCAGACGGCTTTTTCCCGCCGCCGATCTGCCGCGCAGCAGCACGCCGGCGCTGCCGACCGCCACGGCGACGCCGTGGATCGTGGCCGTCGCCGCCCCGCCCTCGGCCTTGTTCATGGCGCGGCCGGCAGCCAGACGGTGAAGCGAGCCCCCAGCGGGCGTTCGGGGTCTTTCGGATCGGTCCGGTTCATGGCGCGGATACGGCCGTTGTGGGCTTCCACGATCTGCCGGGAGATCGACAGGCCGAGCCCGGAATTCTGGCCGAAGCCCTGGTTCGGGCGGTCGGTGTAGAAGCGTTCGAAGATGCGCTCGAAGGCGTGCGCGGGAATGCCGGGCCCGTCGTCGTCGACAATGGCCTCATAGCCCTCGCGCCCGCCGTTGGCGCCCGTCCCGCGCGCCGGCTTGAGGCTGACGCGCACGACGCCGCCGGGTTCGGAGAAGGAGCGGGCGTTGTCGATCAGATTGTTGAACACCTGGCCAAGGCGGGAATCGTGGCCGAGCACGCGCCAGGGCCTGCGGCCGTTCTCCAGCGCCGGGGCGCGCGCCAGGTCGAACTCGACCCGCACGCCGTCGCCGCGGTCGACGCTCTGCGCCACGCCCACCACCGCCTGCAGCACGGCCGACAGGTCGACCTCCGCCATGTCGAAGCGGGCGAGTTCGGCGTCGAGCCGCGAGGCGTCGGAAATGTCGCTGATCAGACGGTCGAGGCGACGCACGTCGTGCTCGATGACCTCCAGCAGGCGGCGGCGCGAATCGTCGGTTTTCGCGATGGGCAGCGTTTCGACGGCGCTGCGCAGCGAGGTCAGGGGGTTCTTCAGTTCGTGCGCGACGTCGGCGGCGAAACTCTCGATCGCCTCGATGCGCAGGTAGAGCGCGCCGGTCATGTCGCGCAAGGCCGCGGACAGATGGCCGATCTCGTCCGGGCGGTCGGAGAAGTCCGGAATCTCGTGGCGCGCCTTCCCGCCGCGGCGCACGCGCTCGGCGGCTTCCGCCAGCCTGCGGATCGGTTCGGCGATCGTGCCGGCGAAGAACATCGACAGCAGCAGCATCACGCTCGCCGACACGAGGAAGATGCGCACGATCGCCCAGCGCTCGGAGGCGATGATCTTGTCGATGTCGGCGCCTTGCGTCGACAGCAGCAGCGCGCCGCGCACCGCGCGAAAGCGCTGGATCGGCACCGCGACGGAGACGACCGTTTCGCCGCGGTCGTTGACGCGCACGACCGACCCGGCGGTTCCCGACAGCGCGCGCGCGACCTCGGGCAGGGCGCGACCGTCGCCGGCCGTCGATTCGATCTCGTTCGACTGGTTGCTCGGCCCATAAAGGCGCTTGAACTGCGCCCACAGGCTCTCCAGGAAGCTCGGCGCCCCGCCGACCGGCGGCAGGTCGGACGGCACGATCAGCGAGCGGCTGGTGAGCGAGCGCGAATCCAGCAGCATGTAGCCGTCGCGGTCGTAGACGCGCGCGCGTGTGCGCGTCGGCGAAACCAGGCGATGCAGCAGCGGCCCGATGCGGTCGGGATTGATCGAGAATTCGAGGCTGGGCGAGGCTTCGTCCGAGGGGCCGTAGCTCTGGCCGGGCGCGAGCTGCAGCAGCTTCTCTGGATCGATGGCGATCGAATCCGTCTCCACCGTCGCCGAGGAGGCGATGGCGGCGGCGATGATCTCGCCCTGGCTCTGCAGGCTCTGCAGCCGCGCGTCGATCAGGCCGGCGCGAAACTGGTTGAGGTAGAGAAAGCCGAGCAGCAGCGCGAACAGGCCGCCGAGGTTGAGGACGATGATGCGGCGCGTCAGCGACGAGGAGAAGCGCGTCAGCGTGGCGCGCCACAACTGGCGCACACGCACGAGCCGCTTCAGCCGTCGGATCGGCCGCACGACCGGTTCGCTATGCGCCTCGACGCTCATTCGGCTCCATCAGTCCGGGAGATTCCAGCTTTTTCGGGGCGTTTCAGGCTTCCTTGAAGCGATAGCCGACGCCGTAGAGGGTTTCGATCATCTCGAAATCGTCGTCTACCGCCTTGAACTTCTTGCGCAGGCGCTTGATGTGGCTGTCGATCGTGCGGTCGTCGACATAGACCTGATCGTCGTAGGCGGCGTCCATCAGGGCGTTGCGGCTCTTGACCACGCCCGGGCGGGTGGCGAGCGCCTGCAGGATCAGGAATTCCGTCACGGTCAGCGTCACCGGCTGGCCGTTCCAGGTGCAGGTGTGGCGCTCCGGGTCCATGCGCAGCGCGCCGCGTTCGAGCAGCTTGACCTCCTGCTCCTTCTGCGTGGCGGCCTCCTTCGGGCTGGAGCGGCGCAGGATCGCCTTCACGCGCTCCACCAGCAGGCGCTGGGAGAAGGGTTTGCGGATGAAATCGTCCGCGCCCATTTTCAGGCCGAACAATTCGTCGATCTCCTCGTCCTTCGACGTCAGGAAGATGACGGGAAGGTCGGACTTCTGGCGCAGGCGGCGCAGCAGCTCCATGCCGTCCATGCGCGGCATCTTGATGTCGAAAATGGCGAGGTCCGGCGGATTGGTCCGCAGCCCGTCGAGCGCCGTTGCGCCGTCGGTGTAGGTCTGGACGCGATAGCCTTCCCCTTCCAGGGCAATGGAGACGGAAGTCAGGATGTTGCGATCGTCGTCGACGAGAGCGATGGTCGGCATGAAGCGTGAAATCCTCGGTCGTTGGGGCGGCGGCGCGGCGGAACTGCGTGCAGTTCGCAGCGTAGCGCCCGGGAAAATCTGGGCCGCCGGGAGTGAATGCGGCCTGAATGGCGCCGGCCTGCGGCGCGCGGGCGGAATGTCTTGGCCGTTTCCGGCCAAAATGCGACAGTCCAGCGAATATATGCGTCATACCGCCGGAAATCGAGACCTTGCCTGCCGAAACCCCTGAAAAGCCCGACATTCCCGCCACGGCGCAGCCGCAATACGACGCCGTCGGCGAGGCCAAGCGCCTGCTGCGCGCCATCCGCGCGGGCGCGCTGGCGACACTGGACGGGCAGGGTTTTCCCTTCGCCACGCTGGTCAACGTCGCGACCGCGCACGACGGCGCGCCCATCCTGCTGATGTCGAAACTGGCGACCCATACCCGCAATCTCGAGGAGCGACCGCAGGCTTCCATCCTGCTCGCCCAGACCGGCAAGGGCGACCCGCTCGCCCATCCCCGCCTCACGGTTTCCGGGCGCCTCGCCCGCGACGCCGATCCGGCGTTGCGCGCCCGCTTTCTGGCGCGCCACCCCAAGTCCGCGCTCTATGCGGATTTCGCGGACTTCTCGTTCTGGCGCATGACGCCGACCGGCTTTCATCTCAACGGCGGCTTTGCGCGCGCCGCGGATTTCGAGCCCGCGACGATTCTGGCCGACCTCGCTGGCGCCGACGATCTGATCGCCGCCGAGGAAAGCGCGCTTGGCCATCTCAACGCCGACCATGCCGATGCGCTGCGACTCTATGCCGCGAAACTCGACGGCCAGCCGGAGGCGCGCTGGCATGCCACGGGCCTCGATCCCGAGGGTCTCGATCTGGCGGCCGGCGACCGGACTTCGCGAATCGCCTTTCCTTCCCGCATCGCAACAGCAGACGCGCTGCGTGGCATTCTAGTCGCGCTGGCGCGGCAGGCGCGCGCCGCCGGATCGCAATCCTCATCGCCAATGTAACCGGCTATTGATATTGTCCGCCTAATAGGCCTTTGGGCGTCTTGCCCTGAGGGCGCGCGCGCACTAAACGTCGCGCCACTTTCACTGATGTGACACGATGCGTCCGGACCGCGATTCCAGATAGGGAACGGCCCCGACCGATCGGGAGAAACGCATGAAACAACTGGGCGATTTCAATCCCGCTTATGGCGCGGACAAATTCGGCTTCACCGACCTCAAGCAGGTCGCCTACAATTTCGAAGCGCCGTTCCTCTATGAGGAATCGATGCAGCGTCGCGAGGCGATTCTCGCCCGCGGCGGCGCGCTGGTCGCCGAGACCGGCCAGCACACCGGCCGCTCGCCCAAGGACAAGTTCGTCGTCGACGACGCGCTCACCCATGACGCCGTGTGGTGGGACAACAACGGCAAGATGACGAAGGAAAACTTCGACACGCTGCTCGCCGACTTCCTCGCGCACGCCAAGGGCAGGGAGCTCTTCGCGCAGGACCTCTATGGCGGCGCCGACCAGACCTTCCGCGTGAAGACGCGGGTGTTCACCGAATACGCCTGGCACTCGCTGTTCATCCGCACCATGCTGATCCGTCCCGACCGCGGCGACCTCGCCTCCTTCGTGCCGGAACTGACCATCGTCGACCTGCCCTCGTTCCGCGCCGATCCCAAGCGCCACGGCTGCCGCAGCGAGACGGTCATCGCCGTCGATTTCTCCCGCAAGATCGTGCTCATCGGCGGCACCAGCTACGCCGGCGAGATGAAGAAGTCGGTGTTCACCTATCTCAACTTCGTCCTGCCCGCGCACAACGTCATGCCGATGCACTGCTCGGCCAACGTCGGCGACAACGTCGATACGGCCGTGTTCTTCGGCCTGTCGGGCACCGGCAAGACGACGCTCTCGGCCGACCCCGAGCGCACGCTGCTCGGCGACGACGAGCACGGCTGGTCGAAGGACGGCGTGTTCAACTTCGAGGGCGGCTGCTACGCCAAGGCGATCAAGCTGTCCGAAGAGGCCGAGCCCGAAATCTTCGCCACCACCAAGCGCTTCGGCACGGTGATGGAGAACGTGGTGCTCGACCCGATCACCCGCGTTCCCGATTTCGACGACGGTTCGAAGACGGAAAACACCCGCATCGCCTATCCGCTCGACTTCATCCCGAACGCTTCGGCGATCGGCCGCGCGCCGCACCCGAAGAACATCGTGATGCTGACTTGCGACGCCTTCGGCGTCCTGCCGCCGATCGCCAAGCTCGATCCGAGCCAGGCCATGTATCACTTCCTCTCGGGCTACACCGCCAAGGTGGCGGGCACGGAAAAGGGCGTCACCGAGCCGCAGGCGACCTTCTCGACCTGCTTCGGCGCGCCCTTCATGCCGCGTCATCCCTCGGTCTACGGCAACCTGCTGCGCGACCTCATCGCGCGCCATCACGTCGACTGCTGGCTGGTCAACACCGGCTGGACCGGCGGCAAGTACGGCGTCGGCCGCCGCATGCCGATTCGCGTCACGCGCCGCTTGCTGCGCGCCGCCCTCGACGGTTCGCTGTCGAAGGAGCACTTCCGCACCGATCCCTATTTCGGTCTGGCCGTGCCGACCTCGGTGCCGGGCGTCGAGCCGCACATCCTCGATCCCGTCAAGACCTGGCAGTCGAAGGGCGAATTCGTCGAGACCGCGAAGAAGCTCGTCGCCATGTTCCGCGAGAACTTCGTGAAGTTCGAGCCGCACGTCGACGAGAAGGTGAAGGACGCGGCGCCCATCGTTCGCATCGCTGCCGAATAAGCGATACGCTTTTCGAAATTTCAAAGCCGCCGCGCATTGCGCGGCGGCTTTTTTCTTTGCGTTTCGCCCGCGCAAAAAGGCCGCACCAAAAATTTTTTTGACGCTGCGGAATGCTGTCGAAGCTGTGGTATCAGACGCCCGTTCGCTTCATCCGATCTGCGCCGACGGACCCCCACATCGTGCAACTCGACAATGCCAGGCTTGCCGCCGATATCCTGCTATGGGCGGAGCCGCTCGCGCGCGATCGCCTGACGGTTTTCTGGAACGCCGCCGCGCGCGAACCCGCCTCCGGCAAGGCGCTCGCCGACCTGCACTGGCGCGCCTGGCGCTGCGCTCTCTCCAATCTGCCGCACGGCGCCGCCGCCAGCCGTCGCGATCTGGCGCTCCTCATGCGAAACGCCGGCCTGCAGGCCGAGATCATCCGCGACGGCGACGAGGCCGTGATCGACGAGATCGCGGAGGTCATCGTCGCGCGTTTTCGTCGTTCGCCGGCGCGCGCCAAGGATTACACCAAGGCGCTGGTGCTGACGGCAGCCGGCCTGCTCGCGCCGCCCGCATCCACAGCGCGCGCCGCGTAACGCCGTCCAGAGAAAAGGAAAATCCGGCGGCTCGCGCCGCCGGATGCGAATCGTTCGATGTCGCGCTCTTCAGCGCGCCGACAATTCCTCGGCCGTCGGGAGGCGGCCGCGCGGGGTCAGCTTGTCGATCACGCCGGGCAGCGCCTGCGCGAGGCCCGCGAGCAGATCCTGCTCGCTGACGCCGGCGGCGCGCGCCAGATCGCTGATCGTCGTCTGGCCGAGCGTCGAGCCGAGCTGGCCCGGCTGGATCGGCTGGTTCTGCCCCGTGCCGATCCACGAGCCGATCGTGCCGCCCTGGCCCGCCTTCTCGAATTTGGAAACGAGATCGCCGAGCCCGCCGATCAGGCCGCCGCCGCCGTCGCCGCCGAGCGGCGGCAGGGACGGCGAGGGCGCAGGGGCCGGCGCCGGCTCCGGCTCGGACTTGCGGCTCAACATGTTCTTGAGCAGAAGCGCGCCGATGGCGATGGCGATCGGCTTGGCGAGGCTGCCGCCCGGCACTGCATCCTGCACGGCGTCGTCGAAGAAACCCATAGCACTCTCCCTGTTTCGTCGAGGCCGCAACGCGGTCTTCGCATTGCGACGCGAGAAGTCCCCCAAGATCGTCCTCGCGGCCTGGCCGCCGCCGCGCGGGTAATGTCGTGCCGGATCATGGCCAATACAAGTCTGCCGCCGCACACTCCTTCGTCACTTGCGTTTTGGCGAAAGTGTCACGACATTCCGCAACGAGCCGGAGCGCTCGTGCGCCGGTCGGGTTGGAGAAAGCGCATGTCGATCATCGCATGGATCATCCTGGGCCTCATCGCCGGCTTCATCGGATCGAAGATCGTCAACAAGAGCGGACAGGGATTCCTGCTCGACGTCGCGCTCGGCGTCATCGGCGCGGTCGTCGGCGGCTTCATCTTCAATTTCTTCGGCGCGGCGGGCGTCACCGGCCTCAATATCTACAGCCTGATTGTCTCCGTCGTCGGCGCGGTCGTCGTGCTCTGGGTCTATCATCAGGTCGCGGGCAGGGGCTGAGCGCGGCGATTCAATCGCGCGGCCGCGCTGAAATGATGAACAGCGCGGCCAGACCGATCATGTTGCAGGCCGCCATGGCGAGGAGGCCCGCCGTGGCGGAAGCGTCGAACAGCAGCCCGACCGACACCGGCGCGATCGCCGCCGCGATCCGCGACGGCGCAGCGAGCAGGCCGACGCGCCGGCCGTAGCCCGCCGGCCCGAAGATCGCGAGCGGCAGGGCGCCGCGCGCGATGGTCAGGATGCCGTTGCCGAGCCCGTAGAGCATGGTGAAGGGCATGGCGAACGCCGCCCCGCCTGCGAGGAACGCGCCCGTGCCGATGGGCAGGAACATCGTCGCGAGCCGCGCCGACTGGAGGGGGTGGTAGCGGCTGAGCCAGCCCATTTCCGCCAGCCGCCCGGCGACCTGCGCCGGCCCGATCAGCGCGGAAGCGGCGATGGCGGCGGTCTGCGACACGCCGAATTGCCCGAGCAATTGCGGCATGATCGCCGACAGCCCGGAACTGACGATGGCGGTCGCCGTGAACATCAGGCCGATGGCGGTCATCGCGCGGCGCTCCAGCGTCGCGTCGACGACACGCGCGGCTTCGCCCTCGTCGCCCGGCGCAGCGTCGCGCGCCGGCGCCGGCGCGGCGTCCGGCAGCATCAGATTGAGCGGCAGCGCGATCAGCAGATTGGCGGCGACCCAGAAGAAGCAGACGCCGCGCCAGCCGATCTCGCCCTCGAGCCAGGCCATCAGCGGCCAGGAGACGGTGGAGGTGAAGCCTGCAATCAGCGTGACGCCGGAAATGAGTTTCCGCGCCGAGGCGCCGTAGAGCCGGGTGAGCGCGGCGAAGGCCGTCTCGTAATAGCCGAGGCCGCAGCCGAGCCCCATGATGAGCCAGGCCGCGACCAGGACGGCCAGTCCCTGCGCCAGGCCGAGCAGCGCCAGTCCGACCGCGAAGGCGATATTGGCCGCGACCAGCGCGCCGCGTCCGCCGCCCTGGTCGACATGACGCCCGACCGCGGGCCCGATGAAGCTCGACACGACGAGCGCAACCGACAGTCCCGCGAAAGTCCAGTTCGGCGAGAGCCCGAGGTCGCGGCCGATCGGCGCGGCGAGGATCGCCGGCAGGTAGTAGGTGCCGCCATAGCCGATGAGCTGCGCGACGCCGATGCGCGCGACGATTTTCGCGCGCGAGGGCGAGGAGACGCTCATGTCGTCGCGCCCAAGAAATCCGGAACAGAACCGATCATGAAAAACCCGATGCGATGGATCAGCATCGCACCGGGTTTCGGTTCTGGCGAGATTGCGTCAGCGGGACGCAATCATGCAGTGAGCGGCGATCAGTTCATCGTCGGGATGACGAAGCTCGCGCCGTCCTTGACGCCCGAGGGCCAGCGGGACGTGACCGTCTTCGTCTTGGTGTAGAAGCGGATCGCATCCGGGCCGTGCTGGTTGAGATCGCCGAAGCCGGAACGCTTCCAGCCGCCGAAGGTGTAATAGGCGATCGGCACCGGGATCGGCACGTTGACGCCGACCATGCCGATCTGGCAGCGCGAGGCGAAGTCGCGCGCCGCGTCGCCGTCGCGGGTGAAGATCGCGACGCCGTTGCCGTATTCGTGATCGTTGACGAGGGAGAGCGCCTCCTCGTAGCCGCCCGCGCGCACCACCGACAGCACCGGCCCGAAAATCTCTTCCTTGTAGATGCGCATGTCCTTGGTGACGTCGTCGAACAGGCAGCCGCCCATGTAATAGCCGTTCTCGTAGCCCTGCATCTTGAAGTCGCGGCCGTCGACGACGAGCTTGGCCCCTTCCTTCACGCCGATGTCGACGTAGTTCTTCACGCGCTGCAGGGCTTCCGCCGTCACCAGCGGCCCGTAATCGGCCGAAAGATCGGTCGAGGGGCCGATCTTCAGCGATTCCACGCGCGGGATGAGGCGCTCCATCAGCGCGTCGGCCGTGCCCTTGCCGACGGGCACCGCGGCGGAGATCGCCATGCAGCGCTCGCCGGCCGAGCCGTAGCCCGCGCCGATCAGCGCATCGACGGCCTGGTCGAGATCGGCGTCGGGCATGATGACCATGTGGTTCTTGGCGCCGCCGAAGCACTGCACGCGCTTACCGGCCGCGCAGCCGCGCGTGTAGACATATTCGGCGATCGGCGTGGAGCCGACGAAGCCGACCGCCTTGACGTCGCGGTCGTCGAGGATCGCGTCCACGGCTTCCTTGTCGCCGTTGACGACGTTGAGGATGCCGGCCGGCAGGCCCGCCTCGATCATCAGCTCGGCGAGGCGCAGCGGCACGCCGACGTCGCGCTCGGACGGCTTGAGGATGAAGGCGTTGCCGCAGGCGATCGCCGGGCCGAATTTCCACATCGGGATCATCGCCGGGAAGTTGAACGGCGTGATGCCGGCGACGACGCCGAGCGGCTGGCGCATCGAATAGATGTCGATGCCCGGGCCCGCGCCGTCCGTGTACTCGCCCTTCATCAGGTGCGGGACGCCGCAGGAAAATTCGATGACCTCGACGCCGCGCTGGATGTCGCCCTTCGCGTCCGGAATGGTCTTGCCATGCTCGCGCGCCAGCAGTTCGGCCAGCGGCTCCATGTCACGGGCGACCAGATCGAGGAACTTCATCAGCACGCGCGCGCGGCGCTGCGGGTTGGTCGCGCCCCAGGCGACCTGCGCGGCCTTGGCGTTCTCGACCGCGGCGCGCACTTCGGCCTTGGAGGCGAGCGGCACGCGGGAGATCACTTCGCCGGTCATCGGCTGATAGGCGTCGGTGAAGCGGCCCGACGTTCCCTTGACGTGCTTGCCGCCGATGAAATGGGTCAATTCCTTGGCCATGGTCCTCTCCTCGCAGTCGATCTGGAACCCTACGCGCCTCATGCTGAGGAGCGTCCGCACGGCGCGTCTCGAAGCATGGGATTACGGCCATCCTTCGAGACGGCGGCTGCGCCGCCTCCTCAGGATGAGGTGGCGGGACTGTACGTCCGTTTTCGCCGCCCTTTATCGTTCACGATTTTTCGCATATCAATTGGCGATATCGCGCAACCGCTGTGCACATCTTCACCATGCTCGACTGGGACAACGCCCGCATCTTCCTTGCCGTCGCCCGCACGGGGCAGATGCTCGGCGCCGCCCGCAAGCTCGGCCTCGATCATGCGACGGTCAGCCGCCGCATCGCAACCCTGGAAGGCGCGCTGGGCGTCAAGCTGATCGAGCGGCGCACCAACGGCTGCGCGCTGACCGCGACGGGCGAGACTTTCCTGGGCGCAGCCGAGCGCATCGAGACGGAAATGCTGCGCGCCCAGGCCGCTCTCTCGGGCGCGGACGTGGCGGTGTCAGGCAATGTGCGCGTCGGCGCGCCCGACGGCTTCGGCACCTTCGTGCTCGCCCGTCATCTCGGCTCGCTGATGGACGAGCATCCCGGCCTCAACGTGCAGCTCGTGCCGCTGCCGCGCGCCTTCTCGCTCGCCAAGCGCGAGGCCGACATTGCCGTGACCATCGACCGCCCGGTCGAGGGCCGGCTGACGGTGAAGAAGCTGACCGACTACAGCCTGAGCCTGTACGCGTCCCGCGCCTTCCTCGAAAGCCGGCCGGCGATCGCCAGGGGCGATCTTGCGGGCGCGCGCGTCGTCGCCTACGTGCCGGACCTTCTGTTCTCGCCTGCGCTCGATTATCTCGGCGAGTTCGGTCTTGCCGAAAATCCGAAATTCGAATGCGCTGGGATGCTCGGCCAGATCGAGGCCGTGCGGGCGGGCTCGGGCATAGGCGTGCTGCACGACTACGCTGTCCGCAACCTTCCCGACCTCGTGCGCGTTTTGCCGGAAAAGCGCGTGACGCGCACCTACTGGATCGTGACGCACGATGACGTGCGCGATCTTGCCCGGGTGAGGCTGGTGCACGATTTCATGAGCGATCTCACCCATCGCCTCGCGCGTCAGTTCATCTGATATGATCCGCTCGAAGGAGCCCCGCATGACCTCCAAGCTCGAACAACTCAAAACCATGACGACCATCGTCGCCGACACCGGCGACATGGAATCCATTCGCGCCTTCGGCGCGACGGATTGCACCACCAACCCGACGCTGATCCTGAAGGCGGCGGGCATGCCGCAATACAGGCACCTCGTTGAAGAGGCGATCGTCTGGGGCCGCAGCCACAACGGCGTATCGAGCCGCATCACCGACCGGCTCGCGATCAACTTCGGCACGGAATTGTCGAAGATCGTGCCCGGCCGCGTCTCGACCGAAGTGGACGCGGACCTGTCCTTCGACCGCGCCGCCATGATCGACAAGGCGCGCGCGCTCATCGCCGATTACGAGGCGCGCGGCGTCGGCCGCGAGCGCATCCTCATCAAGCTCGCTTCGACCTGGGAGGGCATCGAGGCGGCGCGCGTGCTGCAGAAGGAAAAGATCGACTGCAACATGACGCTGATGTTCTCGCTCGCGCAGGCGGCGGCCGCGGCGGACGCGGGCGCCTTCCTCATCTCGCCCTTCGTCGGCCGCATTCTCGACTGGTTCAAGGCTTCGACGGGCAAGGACTACACGAGCGAGACCGATCCCGGCGTGCTCTCGGTTCGCCAGATCTACGCCTATTACAAGACATATGGCGTCAAGACCGTGGTGATGGGCGCCTCCTTCCGCAACGCCGGCGAGATCGAGGCCCTGGCCGGCTGCGACCGCCTGACGATCTCGCCGAACCTGCTCGAGGAATTGTCCAAGGACAACGGCAGGCTCGAACGCAAGCTCTCGCCCGACAAGCCGGGCGCAGCGCCCGCGAAGATGAATCTTGACGAAAAGAGCTTCCGCTGGCTGCTCAACGAAGACAGAATGGCGACGGAAAAACTGTCCGACGGCATCCGCCTCTTCGCCAAGGATCTGACGGCTTTGCGCGAAATGGTGTCGAAGAAGCTGGAAGAGGCGGCGTAAAACGCAAATGTCATTCCCGACGCGCAGCGCGATCGGGAATCCAGCAGCCGGAAACGCTCTGGATGCCCGCTTGCGCGGGCATGACAGGGGAACAAGGGGAGGAAAACAATGTCGACCGACAAGGCCGCAGTCGAACACGCCGTGCAGACCTATTTCGACGGGCTCTACGAGGGCGACGCCGACAAGCTCGCCTCGGTGTTTCATCCGACCAGCGAACTGACCTTCGTGCAAGAGGGCAAGCTCGTCGTCTGGTCGCGCGACCAATGGCTCGACAACGTGCGCAAGCGCGAGTCGGCGAAATCCAAGGGCTCCGCGCGCGACGACGCCATCCTGTCGTTCGACCAGTCCGGACCGGATACGGCGATGGTGAAAGTGAAGTGCCAGCTCCCGCCGGCCTATTTCACCGACTATCTCGTCTTCGCGAAGGCGGAAGGGACATGGAAGGTCGCGCAGAAGATTTTCGCGACGGTGGTGCGGAAGTAGCTGGGACCGCCGGCCGGAGGCCGGCGATCCCGGCTCTGATCATCGTTTGGCCAGCGCGGCTTCCCTGATCTTCGTCAGCGTCGTCGCCGGCGTGATCGCGTCCGGATCGATCTTCACGTGAATGATCGACGGCTTGCCTGACGCCGTGCAGCGTTCGAACGCCGGCATGAAGTCGTCGGTCCTGTCCACGAACTCCCCATGACCGCCGAAGGCGCGGGCATAGTCGGCAAAGTTTGGGTTCTTCAAGACCGTGCCGCTGATGCGTCCCGGATATTCACGCTCCTGATGCATCCGGATCGTGCCGTACATGCCGTTGTCGACGACGACGAAGACGATGGCGAGATCGTATTGCACGGCGGTGGCGAATTCCTGCCCGTTCATCAGGAAGCAGCCGTCGCCGGCGAAGCTGACGACGGTCTTTTGCGGAAGGGCGCGCTTGGCGCCGACGGCGGCCGGCACGCCATAGCCCATCGAGCCCGATGTCGTGGCGAGTTGCGAACCGAATTTCGGAATGCGTAGGAAGCGTCCGACGAACGTGTTGTAATTGCCTGCGCCCGACGTGACGATGAAATCGTCGCCGAGCTTTTCGCGCAATTGCGTGAGCGCCCGTCCGAACTGCATGGCGCCGGGAATTTCCGGCGCGCTTTCCGTCCAGGCCAGATAGTCGTCATGCGCCGCCTGCGCCGCGCCCGCCCATGCCAGCGCATTCGGCGGCTGCACGCTTTCCAGTTGCGCGCAAAACGCCTGCGGCGTCGCGTTGATCGCGAGCGTGGGATGATAGACGCGCCCGAGTTCGTTGGCGTCGGCATGCACATGCACGAAGGTCTGGCGCGGGACGGGAATTTCGAACAGCGTGTAGCTCTGCGACGGCATTTCCGCCATGCGGCCGTTCACCAGCAGCACGAGATCGGCTTCCTTCACGCGCGCGAGCAGTTTCGGATTGGGGCCGATGCCGAGCTCGCCCGCGAAATTGCGATGCGCGTTCGGAAACAGCATGGCGCGGCGGAACGAGGTCGCGACGGGCAGGTCGAACCGTTCGGCAAAGCGCACGAAGCTGTCGACCGCCTTCGCGCTCCAGCCGGAGCCGCCGAGAATGGCGATCGGCGCCTTGGCGCCCCACAGGAGCTTCTGCAGTTCCGCCATCTGCGTCAGGCCCGGCCATGTCGGCGTGGGCTCGACGCGCACGGCGTCGACGGCCTCCGCCGTTTCCACCAGCATGTCTTCCGGCAGCGAAATCACCACCGGACCGGGGCGGCCCTGCATGGCGACGTGAAAGGCGCGCGAGACGATTTCCGGAATGCGCGCGGGATCGTCGATCTCGGCCACCCATTTCGCGGTCGATCCGAAGAAGGCCTTGAAGTCCATCTCCTGGAACGCGCCGCGCGCGCGCATCGCGCGCTCGATCTGCCCGACGAACAGGATGAGTGGCGTGGAATCATGCTCCGCGATGTGGATCGCGTGCGCGGCGTTGGTCGCGCCGGGTCCGCGCGTGACGAAGGCCACGCCGGGTCGGCCCGTCAGCCGCGCTGTCGCTTCCGCCGCGAGCGCCGCGCCCGTCTCCTGCCGGCACACGGTGATCTCGACGGATGAATCGTGCAGCGCGTCCAGCACCGCGAGATAGGATTCGCCCGGCACGCAGAACACGTGTTGCACGCCCTGGATGGCGAGCTGGTCGACGAGGATCTGGCCGCCGGTGCGCAGGTTGGAGTGGGATTTCACTTGCCGCCGCCCCAGGCGGGATCCGCCAGCACTTCCGCCGTATGTTCCCCCAGCGCCGGCGCATGGCGCGGCGAGGCGGCGGCCTTGCCGTCGATCATGATCGCCGAGCGCAGGCCGGGCGTGGAGCCGCCTTTCGCCTTCGGATTGGGCCGGTCGATGCGCATTCCGCGATGGATCACCTGCGGATCGGCGAAGACATCCGGGATCGTGTTGATCGGCCCGGCCGGCACGCCGATCGCGTCGAGCTTCGGCAGCAGCTCGGCGCGCGAAAACTTCGAGGTCAGCGCGTTCAGCTTCTCGTCCATCGCCTTGCGATTGACCGCGCGCGAGGGCATTTCGGCGAACAGCGGATCGTCGGCCATCTCGGGCGCGCCGAGCGCGGCCACGAGCTTGCGGAACTGGCCGTTGTTGGCGGTGGCGATGATGATGTCGCCGTCCGCGACCTTGTAGACGTCGTAGGGCGTGACGTTGGGATGGGCGTTGCCCATGCGCTTGCCCGCCGTGCCGCCGACGAAATAGTTCAGCGCCTGGAAGCCGAGCACGGCGGTCACGCTGTCGATCAGCGCGCAATCGATATAGGCGCCTTCGCCCGTCCTCTGGCGGCGAATGAGCGCGGCCTGAATGGCGTTGGCGGCGTACATGCCGGTGAAAATGTCGACGATGGAAATGCCGACCTTGGTCGGCGGCCCGTCGGGCTGGCCGGTGACGTGCATGATGCCGCCCATGCCCTGCAGCAGGAAGTCGTAACCCGCGCGCGGCGCATAGGGGCCGGTCTGGCCGAAGCCGGTGATCGAGCAATAGATGACGTCGGGCCTGACCTTTTTCAGGCCCTCGTAGTCCAGCCCGAACTTCTTCAGGCCGCCGACCTTGAAATTCTCGATCACCACATCGGCGTTGGCGGCCAGCCGCCGCACCAGCGCGCGGCCGTCCTCCGTCTCGAAATCCGCCTCGATGCACCGCTTGCCGCGATTGCAGCCGTAGAAATAGGCCGCGCCGAGTTTTTCGCCGTCCTCGCTCTCCACGAAGGGCGGCCCCCATTGCCGTGTGTCGTCGCCTTCGCGCGCGCGCTCGACCTTGACGACGTCGGCGCCGAGATCGGCGAGCAATTGCCCGGCCCAGGGGCCGGCGAGAATGCGGGCGAGTTCGAGGACGCGTATGCCGGCGAGTGGTTCGGTCATTTTGGGAGCGTTTCCGGGATTGGGGAATTGTTCTTGGGTCGCGGCATTCTAGCCCGACTACCCCGGCAGGAGGCAATCGTGTCTGACAAGATCAAGGTGGGAGACAGGGTTGCGTGGAGATCATCGGGCGGCCGCAGCGTCGGCAAGGTGTTGAAGAAGCAGACGACGCGCGCCAAAATCAGGCGACACGAGGTCGCCGCCTCGAAGGGCAATCCCGAATATATCGTGGAGAGCGACAAGAGCGGCGGGCGCGCCGCGCACAGGGCGTCCGCGCTGAGCAAGGCGCCGCGCGGCAGGCGATAACGCAAATGTTAGTTGCGCTCGCCAAGCCCGCATCCTCCAATTCGCAAGACCGCGCGGGCGGGTTGGGGGCGATAATGAACAGACGCGAAAGCCTGAAATTCCTGTCCGGCGCCGTGGCGCTGGCGGCTGTCGCGCCGGGGCGCGTTCTTGCGCAGGCGGCTGCGCCGCAAGGCCCCTTTACGCTGCCGCCGCTCGGCTACGCCAACGATGCGCTGGAGCCGCACATCGATGCGACCACGATGATGATCCATCACGACCGCCACCACGCCGCCTACGTGGCGAACGCCAATGGCCTCGTCGCCAAATGGCCGGAACTGGCGACGACGCCGATCGAAGCGATCCTGTCCGATCTCTCCAAGGCGCCGGAAGCGGTGCGCGCGGGCGTGCGCAACAATGTCGGCGGCCACTGGAACCACGCCTTCTTCTGGGAGCTGATGGCGCCCGGCGGCGCGAAGGAGCCGACCGGCGACCTGAAGAGCGCCATCGACGCCACGGGCGGCCTTGCGGGCGTCTCGGAAAAGGTCAACGCCGCCGGCCTCGCGCGCTTCGGCTCCGGCTGGGCCTGGCTCGTCGTCAAGGACAAGAAGCTCGACGTGATCTCCACCGCCAATCAGGACACGCCGCTGGAACTCGGCGCAAGGCCGATCCTCGGCGTCGATGTCTGGGAGCACGCCTATTATCTCAAGTACCAGAACCGCCGGGCCGACTATCTCAAGGGCTGGTGGAACGTGGTGAACTGGGACAAGGCCGGAGAAAATTTCAAGAAGGCCGTGGGATAGGCGGCGGTCGTCATTGCGAGCCAACGGGTCGCGCGCAGCGCGCGCGATCACGGGCTCCGCGAAGCAATCCATCCGCCGGGATTAAGCCGCATGGATCGATTGCTTTGACGCTTGTTTCTCGCAATGACGCCCGGACCCTCAGAAGAACGCCTGCAGCCCGGTAATCGCCCGCCCCAGGATCAGCGCATGCACATCATGCGTGCCCTCGTAGGTGTTCACGGTCTCGAGGTTCTGGGCGTGGCGCATCACATGATACTCGACCTGGATGCCGTTGCCGCCGTGCATGTCGCGCGCCTGACGCGCGATGTCGAGCGCCTTGCCGCAATTGTTGCGCTTGACGATCGAGATCATCTCCGGCGCCTCGCGGTGCTCGTCCATGAGGCGGCCGACGCGCAATGAGGCCTGCAGGCCAAGAGAGATCTCCGTCTGCATGTCAGCGAGCTTCTTCTGCACGAGCTGCGTGGCGGCGAGCGGCCGCTTGAACTGCTTGCGGTCGAGCGTGTAGTTGCGCGCGCGCTTCCAGCAATCTTCCGCCGCGCCCATCGCGCCCCACGAGATGCCGTAGCGGGCGCGGTTGAGGCAGCCGAACGGACCTTTGAGGCCCGACACGTTCGGCAAGAGCGCGCTTTCCGGCACGACCACGCCGTCCATCACGATCTCGCCGGTGATCGAGGCGCGCAGCGAGAGCTTGCCGCCGATCTTCGGCGCCGACAGGCCCTTCATGCCCTTCTCCAGCACGAAGCCGCGGATTTCGCCGCCATGCGCCTCCGACTTCGCCCAGACGACGAAGACGTCGGCGATCGGCGCATTGGAAATCCACATCTTCGAGCCGACGAGGCGATAGCCGTCGGAAACCTTTTCGGCGCGCGTCTTCATGCCCGCGGGATCGGAGCCGGCGTCCGGCTCGGTGAGGCCGAAGCAGCCGATGAATTCGCCGCTCGCGAGCTTCGGCAGGTACTTCCTGCGCTGCTCTTCCGAGCCGTAGGTGAAGATCGGATACATGACCAGCGAGGATTGCACGCTCATCATCGAGCGGTAGCCGGAATCGACCGCCTCGACCTCGCGCGCGACGAGGCCGTAGGAGACGTAGCTCGCGCCGACGCCGCCGTATTCCTCGGGGATCGTCACGCCGAGCAGGCCGAGTTCGCCCATCTCGCGGAAGATCGCGGGATCGGTGTGCTCGTTGAGGTAGGCGTTGACGACGCGCGGAAACAGCTTCTCCTGCGCATAGGCGTGCGCCGTGTCGCGGATCATGCGCTCGTCTTCGGTCAACTGGTCGCTCAGAAGGAAGGGATCGTCCCACTGGAAGCCGGACTTGGTCGTGTGGACGTTCATGGCGCGCTCCTCGCTGCGTATTTTGTTCGTTTGGAGAGCATGTAGAGCCCGCGCGCGAAACCGGTCAAGCGCCGGCAAGGCCGCTGCGCGTCTTGCGGGCTGCGGCGTTTTGTGCTGCCTTGGAACTCTCGGGCGAGAGCGGTCTCGGGTTTGATGAACATCATTTTTCAGAGCATTAGGACGCTGCGCCTCTTCATTGTCTTTCTCGGCGCGGCAGCCCTCGCGGCGCCGGCGCACGCGCAGTTGCAACTGCCCGGCGCCTTCAACCCCGCGCCGGCCGGAACAGTCGCGCCGCCGGCCGATGGCGCGCCGGTGAAGAAGCCCGGCCCGAAAAAGCCGCCGCCCCCGCCCAAGGTTCCGGCGGACGAGACCGTGATCGGCCGGCCGCTGATGCAGAACGGCGCGGCGGGCGTCATCCAGTTCGCGCGGTCGGGCAAGGATCTGCAGGTGGTCAAACTCAAGCTCGCGGGCGATCTCATTTCGCGCGGCGGCGAGCGCTGCGAGGTCGATCTGTCATCCGAGCCGATCGCGCTTGCGCCGGCCGAGAAGCCGGCCGGCGTCACCCGTTACCAGATCGATCTGCCGGCCTGTCCGTTCGCGATCGATATTCTCAATGGCGCGGTCAATGTCGTGCGCGAGGGCGGCGCCTGCGAGTTCAAGGCGGCCGATTGCCGGGTCGATCCCGCCGGCCTCTGGGGGCAGCCGGCGAGCGAGATCGGCCCGAAGCGCACGAAGGAGATCGAGCGCGAGCGCCATCGCGCCGAACAGACGGTGCGCGAGCAATTCAAGGAATGGATCAGGTCGGCCGGCAAGGACCGCGCGCTCGTCTCGCGCATCGCGCACGAGCAGGCCGCGTTTTCCTCGCGGCGCGAGGAATTGTGCCGCAGCTACCAGCGCGAGACCGAACATGGCTATTGCGCGCTGATGTTCACGGAAGCGCGTTCGTCGGCCATCGCGGCCCATATATTGCCGCCGGAACCGCCGCCGGAAGAAAGGCCGGCGGCGAAGACGCGCAAGAAGCGTTGAGGCGAGGCAGGAATGACTGAGGAGGGTTGAGCGGACCTCCTGTCATCCCGGACGGCCGTAGGCCGGTCCCGGGATCCGGAAGGCAAGACCGGAGTGCTGGATCCCGCCTCTCCGCTTCGCTTCGGCCGGGATGACGCGTCGGCGAGACGATCCCCGAGCGCGAATCTGTCACATCCGCAATCGCCCGACCAACCGGCTGACGCTGGACGGCGCAAGGCGGCGTCGGCCGCTAGTCCCCCGACGGCAAATTCGACATGACCGGGCGCTGCGCCCGCCCGTGGCCGTGCTGCAGCAGCGCGAAGGCGAGGCCGGAAAGCGCAAGCAGCGTCACCCACCACACCGGCGCGACTCCCAGGCCGAAGGCGCTCATCACATAGGCGGCAGTCAAACCCGCGAGCAGGAAGGGCGCGAGCGTCGGTCCCGCGCGCCCCGCGCGCCGCACGATCTGCGCCCAGAGCAACGCGGCCGCCGCGACGCCGACGAAGCCGAGTTCGAACCATGCCTCGAACAGCAGCGAGCGCGGCGTCGCCGGCGGCAGGTAGCCCATGGCGACGCCGAGGCGCGCCGCGTCGAATCCGTGGCCGATCAAGGAACGGAACCCGTCGTGCACGATGTAGGAACCCCAGACCAGCGTCGGCAGGATGGGGCTGGTCGGCGTCATCGTGACGACGGCGTAGGCCAAGAGCGCGACGACCGGCGCGATCAGGAACAGCGCCGCGCCCGAGATCGCCAGCCAGCGCGCCGCCGTCTGCTTGTCGACCATGGCGGCGGCGAACGCCAGCGCGCCGAGCGCGGTCGCCGCCAGCGCCAGCGGCACGCCGGCGAAGAGTTCGGCGATGATGACCAGAACCGCGAGCCCGATCGCCCAGCGCGTCTTCTCGCGCACGATGAGCGCGCCGAGCGCCGGCCACACCAGCAGCGCGAGGCCGAACGCCGCGCGGGCGAGCAGCGATATTTCCGGGTTGCCGGAATGCACCGAGGGCGATCTGGAAAAGACGGAGAGCGCGATGATCGCGATCGCCCCGGCCGCCGCGCCGATCGGCAGCAGGTATAGATTGGAGGTGCGGGTGCGCTCGGGCAGCAGGGCGGCCGCGACCGCCGCCAGCACGAACGTGCTCGCCGACTTCACGAATCGCTCCGACGGCCCCGTGCCGAAGGGCGTCCAGATCAGCGACAGCAGCGCCCAGCACCCCAGGAACACCGCGATGAAGCCGGTCGGCGAGAAGATTGCGGCGCGCAACTGGCGCGGGCCGCGCGTGCCCGGCTCGAGCAGCCAGGCGACCAGCGTCAGCACGACGCCGACCGGCGCCAGCACGTAGATGGCGGTGCGCGTGCCGACGGAGGCGATGGGCGTGACGATAAGAAGAAGCGCGATCGCCAGGCGCGTGATGATGTGGGCCGCTCCAGCGGCCGGGTCGTCGAAATGGCGAGACGGTTTCACGGACATGACGCGAACCTGGAGCCTTTCCCCGCAATTGGGAAGAATCGTCCGAATCTACAATGCGCGAGGGTACACGCCTGTAGGGGCGCAGCCACACCCGCACGCCATCTCGAGCTATGGCTAAGAATCAGTCATCGCCGCGCGGCCGCCCGCGTCCCGCCTTGCGTTCGGACGCCTTGCGCTTGTCGTCGAGGCGCGCGCGCTTCTGCGATCGCGGCACGGCGGTCTTCTTTCGCGGCGGCGCCGGCGGCTCGGCGGCGGCCTGGATCAACGCGGCAAGGCGCGCCATCGCGTCCTTGCGGTTGGCGTCCTGCGTGCGAAAGCGCTGCGCCTGGATGACGATGACGCCCTCGCGATTGAGCCTCCGCCCCGCAAGCTGCGAGGCCCGCCACCTGACTTCGCCGGGAAGGGTGGCGCAGCGGTAGAGATCGAAGCGCAGCTCTACGGCGCTTGCCAGCTTGTTGACGTTCTGGCCGCCCGGTCCGGCTGCACGCACGAATCGCTCTTCGAGATCGCGCTCGTCGAGAAAGAGGCCGGGGACGATCTCGATCACCGTGGCTTGCCCGCGTGGCGCCTGCGCATTAGGCAGGCGCCCAACCCCTGATTATTTTTTGTGCCGCCGCCGCCCCGGCCGTAGGCGCCGGCCGGCGAAAGCCGGCGCAATTTGCGCGTCGGCGCCGCAGAAAATTCCCGACGCGCCCGTTTTGCGGCAGATCGCCTTGAGATTCCAGTCGATTGCCCATCTGGCACGCCGGTTGCAACCCCGTTGCGCGTCCAGCCGGACGTCAACCCGGGCCGACGGAACGGTCCCGCACCACGATGGGGAAAGCGTATGTCCTTCACACGGCGATTTGTAATGCGCGCCGCCGGTATGGCCGTCAGCGGGGCGCTCGCCCTGTCGGCTTTCGGCGCCAGAGCTGCGGACGATACGATCAAGGTCGGCATCCTGCATTCGCTGTCGGGCACGATGGCGATCAGCGAGACGACGCTGAAAGACGTGATGCTCATGCTCATTGAGGAGCAGAACAAGAAGGGCGGCCTGCTCGGCAAGAAGCTGGAGGCCGTCGTCGTCGATCCCGCCTCCAACTGGCCGCTGTTTGCCGAGAAGGCGCGCGAGCTTATCGCCAAGGACAAGGTGGCGGCGGTATTCGGCTGCTGGACCTCCGTGTCGCGCAAGTCGGTTCTGCCCGTCTTCAAGGAACTCAACAATATCCTCTTTTATCCCGTGCAATACGAGGGCGAGGAAAGCGAGCGCAACGTCTTCTACACCGGCGCGGCGCCGAACCAGCAGGCCATTCCGGCCGTCGACTATCTCGCCAAGGAAGAGAAGGTCGAGCGCTGGGTGCTGGCGGGCACCGACTACGTCTATCCGCGCACCACCAACAAGATCCTCGAAGCGTACCTCAAGGCCAAGGGCGTGAAGCAAGAGGACATTATGATCAACTACACGCCGTTCGGCCATTCCGACTGGCAGACGATCGTCGCCGACATCAAGAAGTTCGGCTCGGCGGGCAAGAAGACCGCGGTCGTGTCGACCATCAACGGCGACGCCAACGTGCCCTTCTACAAGGAGCTCGGCAACCAGGGCATCAAGGCCAAGGACATTCCGGTCGTCGCCTTCTCGGTCGGCGAGGAGGAGCTTGCCGGCATCGACACCAAGCCGCTCGTCGGCCATCTCGCGGCCTGGAACTACTTCATGTCGGTCGACACGCCCGCCAACAAGGACTTCATCAAGAAGTGGCAGGCCTTCACCAAGAACCCGAAGCGCGTGACCAACGATCCGATGGAAGCGCACGTCATCGGCTTCAACATGTGGGTGCAGGCGGTCGAGAAGGCCAAGACGACCGATCCGGACAAGGTCATCGACGCCATCGTCGGCGTGAAGGCGCCGAACCTGACCGGCGGCGTCTCGGAAATGCTGCCCAACCACCACATCACCAAGCCGGTGCTGATCGGAGAGATCAAGGCGGACGGCCAGTTCGACGTGGTGTGGAAGACCGACGGCCTCGTGCCCGGCGACGCCTGGTCCAAGTATCTCGACGGCTCCAAGGACCTCGTCGGGGACTGGAAGGACAAGAAGTGCGGCAACTGGAATACCAAGACCGGAAAGTGCGGCGGCGCGTAATCGCGACCTAGAAAAAAGGGGGGCGATCGTATCGCCCCCTCCCTTTCCCTCCCCCGCTGCGCGGGAGAGGGGACGGCAAAGAATCTCGTTTGGAAAATCGCAGCGAGCAACCTCCTCCCTCTCCCGCGCAGCGGGGGAGGGTGGGGAGGGGGTCGCGCCGAGACAGCAAAGCCGGGAATATGCGCAACATCTTCGTCAGCCTGTGTCTCGCGTTCGCGCTGCTGCTGAACCTCTCGCCCGCCCGCGCCGCCGACGCCGACATCAGCCCCGCGCTGCAAGGCTTTCTTTCCGACAGCTATTCGGCGACCGCCGCCGCCGTCGAGAGCATCGCCCAGAGCGGCAGCGCCCGCGCGCCCGCGATCATCGAGGCGTTGCAGGATGGACGTCTTCTTTACTCGGCCGAAAACAAGAGCGTTCTCGTCAAGGGTAAGGACGAGGCGCTGACCGACGCCGCGACCGGCGCGAAAATCGCGGCCGCGCCGGGCGATCTCAAGGCCGTGCGCCTCAACAATCGCCTGCGCCGCGTCGTCGATGCAGCCGTCGGCGCGCTGACGCTGATGTCGCCCGATCCGGCGCGCCGCCGCGAGGCCGCCGCCGCCGTTTTCAAGTCGCGCGGCGAAGGCACGTTGCCGACGCTCGACGCCGCCATCGCCAAGGAAACCGACGAAGGCGTGAAAACCGCGCTGCAGCAGGCGCGCGCGTCGGTCATACTCGCCAAGGCCGACGCCAGCGACGCCGACAAGATCGAGGCCGTCGCCACGCTGCGCGCACGGGGGGATCAAGATTCCCTGGCGATTCTCACGGGCCTTGCCGCCGGTCCCGAGACGATCGTCAAGCAATCGGCGCAGGCCGCCGTCGCCGCGATCGAGTCCCGTCTCTCGCTGTGGCGCAATCTTCAGAACGTCTGGTACGGGCTCTCGCTCGGCTCCGTCCTGCTGCTCGCGGCAATCGGGCTCGCCATCACCTTCGGCGTGATGGGCGTCATCAACATGGCGCATGGCGAAATGGTGATGCTGGGCGCCTACGCCACCTTCGTCGTGCAGGAATACGCCCGCGCGAAATGGCCGGCGCTGTTCGACTATTCGCTGTTCATCGCGATCCCGCTGGCCTTTCTCTTCACCGGCCTTGTCGGCGTTCTGATCGAGCGCACGATCATCCGCTTCCTCTACGGCCGCCCGCTCGAGACGCTGCTCGCCACCTTCGGCGTCTCGCTCGTGCTGCAGCAGGCGGTGCGCACCATCTTCGGCGCCAACAATCGCGAGGTCGGCGCGCCCTCCTTCATGGCCGGCTCCTTCCAGCTCGGCGGCCTGGAGATCACCTACGGGCGCATGTGGATCATCGTCTTCGCGCTCGTCGTCTTCGCCGCCCTGCAACTGCTGCTGCGCTTCACCTCATTCGGCCTGCGGATGCGCGCGGTGACGCAGAACCGCCGCATGGCCTCCTCGATGGGCATCGACACCAACCGCATCGACGCGCTGGCCTTTGGCCTCGGCTCCGGTATCGCCGGCATGGCGGGCGTCGCGCTGTCGCAGATCGACAATGTCTCGCCGAACCTCGGCCAGAGCTACATCATCGACAGTTTCATGGTCGTCGTCTTCGGCGGCGTCGGCAATCTCTGGGGCACGCTGCTCGGCGCCGCCACGCTCGGCGTCGCGAACAAGTTTCTCGAGCCCTTCGCCGGCGCCGTGCTCGGCAAGATCGCCCTGCTCGTCTTCATCATCCTGTTCATCCAGAAGCGTCCGCGCGGACTGTTCGCGCTCAAGGGCCGCGCGGTGGAGGCCTGAGCCATGCTGACCTCCCGCTTCCTCGCGCTGCTCGACCGCCGCTCGGCCATCGCCGTCGCCCTGCTCGCCGCCGCCGCCATCCTCGTGCCGGTCCTGCTTCTGGCGACGCCGCAGAGCTTTCCGCTGCACATGCCGCCCTATGTCGTGGCGCTCATCGGCAAATATCTGTGCTACGCCATCCTCGCCGTCGCGCTCGATCTCGTCTGGGGCTATTGCGGCATTCTCTCGCTCGGCCACGGCGCCTTCTTCGCGCTCGGCGGCTACGCCATGGGCATGTACCTCATGCGCCAGATCGGCGCGCGCGGCGTCTACGCCAACCCGGTCCTACCCGACTTCATGGTCTTCCTGAACTGGAAGGAATTGCCGGTCGCCTGGTGGGGCTTCAACTGGTTCGGCTACGCCATGCTGATGGTGCTGGTCGTGCCCGGCCTGCTCGCCTTCGCCTTCGGCTGGCTCGCCTTTCGCTCGCGCGTCACCGGCGTCTACCTGTCGATCATCACGCAGGCGATGACCTATGCGCTGCTGCTCGCCTTCTTCCGCAACGACATGGGGTTCGGCGGCAACAACGGCCTCACCGACTTCAAGGACATTCTCGGCTTCAACGTGCAGTCGGACGCGACCCGCGCCGCGCTGTTCTCGGTTTCGGCGCTCGCGCTGATCGTCTCGATCCTGATCGGCCGCTTTCTCGTCACATCCAAGTTCGGCAAGGTGCTGATCGCCATCCGCGACGCGGAATCGCGCGCGCGATTTCTTGGCTACCGCGTCGAGAACTACAAGCTCGCGGTGTTCACGCTGTCGGCGATGATGGCCGGCGTCGCCGGCGCGCTCTACGTGCCGCAGGTCGGCATCATCAACCCGTCCGAATTCTCGCCCGCGCAATCCATCGAGGCGGTCATCTGGGTCGCGGTCGGCGGGCGCGGCACGCTGGTCGGCGCCGCGCTCGGCGCGCTCATCGTCAACTTCGCCAAGACCTGGTTCACCGGCGCTCTGCCGGAATACTGGCTGTTCGCGCTCGGCCTTCTGTTCGTTCTGGTCACGCTGTTCCTGCCGAAAGGCGTGCTCGGCCTCATCGACAATCTCAAGCGCAAACAGAGGCGGGCGCCCGCCAATGGCGACGTCGCCGAGAACGGCGCGCAGACGGCGGCGAGGTGAGAAAGATGGACGAAGCGATCCTCACGCGTTCCCTGCTCTATCTCGACGGCGTCGAAGTGTCCTTCGACGGCTACCGGGCGCTGCGCGGCCTCTCGCTCATTCTCGAGCCCGGCGAGATGCGCGCGATCATCGGCCCGAACGGCGCCGGCAAGACGACGATGATGGACGTCATCACCGGAAAGACGCGGCCGGACGAGGGCGTCGTCTTCTTCGGCGGCTCGCAGGACCTCACCCAGCTCGACGAAGCCTCGATCGCCGAGCTCGGCATCGGCCGCAAGTTCCAGAAGCCGACCGTGTTCGAAAGCCAGTCGGTGGAAGACAATATCCTTCTCGCCTTGAAGGCGCCGCGCACGGCGCGCGCGACGCTGTTCGGCAAGCCAGCGCCGGAAACGGCGGAGCGCATCGACAGGATTCTCGAAACGACCAGACTGACCGACCACCGCTTCCGCATGGCGGCCGATCTCTCGCATGGCCAGAAGCAATGGCTGGAGATCGGCATGCTGCTCGCGCAGGACCCGAAATTGCTGCTGGTGGACGAGCCCGTCGCCGGCATGACCGACGCCGAGACCATGCAGACCGCAGAGCTGTTGCGCGAGATCGCGAAGGACCATTCCGTCGTCGTCGTCGAGCACGACATGGATTTCGTGCGCGAACTGGGCGTCAAGGTCACCGTGCTGCACGAGGGCGCGGTGCTGGCGGAAGGGCCGCTCGATCAGGTGTCGGCCGATCCGCAGGTCATCGAAGTCTATCTGGGGCGCTGAACCATGCTCGCCGTCGAAAACATCGATCTCTTCTACGGCGCTGCGCAGGCGCTGCGCGGCGTTTCGCTGAAGGCCGCCGTTGGCAAGGTGACCTGCGTGCTCGGCCGCAACGGCGTCGGCAAGTCCTCGCTCTTGCGCGCCATCGTCGGGCAGCAGGCGATCCGCTCCGGCAAGATCCTGTGGGGCGACGACGACATTTCGAAACTCACCCCGCATGTGCGCGCGCGAAAAGGCGTCGCCTACGTGCCGCAGGGCCGCGAGATCTTTCCGCTGCTCACCGTGAAGGAGAACCTCGAGACCGGCTACGCCGCCGCGCCGCGCGGCGAGCGATATACGCCCGACGAAATCTTCGATCTCTTTCCCGTGCTCGCCTCCATGATGGGCCGGCGCGGCGGCGACCTCTCCGGCGGGCAGCAGCAGCAGCTCGCCATCGGCCGCGCGCTGGTGACGCGGCCGAAGCTGCTCGTGCTCGACGAGCCGACCGAGGGCATCCAGCCCTCGATCATCAAGGACATCGGCCGCGCCATCGTGCATCTGCGCGCCAAAGGCACGATGGCCATCGTGCTGGTCGAGCAATATTTCGACTTCGCCAAGGAACTCGCCGACGATTTCATCGTCATGGACCGCGGCCAGGTCGTCATGGCCGGCGACCGCGCGTCGATGAACGAAAAGGACGTGCGGCAGAAGATTTCGGTGTAGGCTCCACAACGAACGATGGTCGTCCCCTCTCCCGCGAAGCGAGGGAGGGATAGGGAGGGGGTTAGGCCGCTAGTTGATGCTGCAAGCAAGGCCCCCTCTCCAACTCTCCCCCGCTTCGCGGGAGAGAGGGTCCCAGGCGTCGCCGGTCATGCCCCGCGCCCGTGGCGAAATCCGCGCGGACTTCGCCGCGCATGGCGCACACACCCGCGTCGATCGTCTCTACGAGACCGGCGGCCTGCGCCTGCGCTTTCCGAAAGCGCGCGACTTCTGTGAAGGTGTGATCGTCAATACGGCCGGCGGCGTCGTCGGCGGCGACCATGCGCGTCTTTCGTTGGCCGCCGGCCCCGGCGCGCGCGTCGCGCTCACCACGCAATCGGCGGAAAAAATCTACCGCACGGACGGACCGCCCGCCCGTATCGAAACGTCGCTGAAGCTGGAATCCGGCGCGACGCTCGACTGGCTGCCGCAGGAAACCATCCTGTTCGACCGCGCCGCGCTCGTCCGCTCGCTCGACGTCGACATGGCCGCCGACGCGCGGCTCGTCGCCTGCGAGAGCGTCGTCTTCGGCCGTCTCGCCATGGGCGAGACTTGCGTCGCCGGAAATTTCCGCGACCGCTGGCGCGTGCGCCGCGCGGGCAAACTCATTTTCGCTGAAGACGTGCGGCTCGACTCCCCGGCCGCGCTGCTCGCACGCCCCGCCGTCGGCGCCGGCGCGCGCGCGCTGGCGACGCTGCTCTACGTCGCGCCTGATGCGCCCGCGCGGCTCGAGGATTGTCGCGCCGCGCTGACGGACGCGCCTTGCGAATCCGGCGTCAGCGCGCTCGACGGCTTTCTCGTCGCGCGCCTCGTTTCGTCCTCGCCAGAAAACCTGCGTCTGGCTATTCTCTCCCTGTTTTCGCATCTCCTCGGCCGCGCCGCGCCGCGCGTGTGGCAATAGAAGACATTCAGACAAATTGCGGAGCGTTTTCGATGAACTTGACGCCGCGTGAAAAGGACAAGCTGCTGATCGCCATGGCGGCGATGGTGGCGCGCCGCCGTCTCGAGCGCGGCGTCAAGCTGAACCACCCCGAAGCCATCGCGCTCATCACCGATTTCGTCGTCGAGGGCGCGCGCGACGGCAGGAGCGTCGCCGAGCTGATGGAAGCCGGCGCGCATGTCGTCACGACAGAGCAGGTGATGGACGGCATCGCCGAAATGATCCACGACGTGCAGGTGGAGGCGACTTTCCCGGACGGCACGAAGCTCGTGACCGTGCATCACCCGATCCGCGGTCCGCATTCGAAGTTGACGCCCGGCGAGATCGTCACGCCCGAAGGCGAGATCGTGATGAACGAGGGCCGCGAGACGCTGACGCTGACGGTGGCCAACAGCGGCGACCGGCCGGTTCAGGTCGGCTCGCACTATCATTTCTTCGAGACCAATCCGGCGCTGAAATTCGAGCGCGCGCGCACGAAGGGGATGCGGCTCGACATTCCCGCCGGCACGGCGGTGCGCTTCGAGCCCGGCCAGTCGCGCGAGGTGCGGCTGGTGGCGATATCAGGCAAGCGCGAGGTCTACGGTTTCCGCCAGGACGTGATGGGCAGGGTTTGAGGAGCGCCGGATGAGCAACGCCAGGAAGACCTCGCTCCCCCGCGCCGCCTACGCCGACATGTTCGGCCCCACGGTCGGCGACAAGGTGCGCCTCGCCGACACCGACCTTTTCATCGAGATCGAGCGCGACTTCACGACCTACGGCGAGGAAGTGAAATTTGGCGGCGGCAAGGTGATCCGCGACGGCATGGGCCAGTCGCAGGTCTCGCGCGCCGATGGCGCGGCCGATACGGTCATCACCAACGCCGTCATTCTCGATCACTGGGGGATCGTGAAGGCCGACGTCGCCATTCGCGACGGCAGGATCGCGGCCGTCGGCAAGGCCGGCAATCCCGACATCCAGCCGCACGTGAATATCGTCATCGGGCCGGGCACCGAGATCATCGCCGGCGAAGGCAAGATACTCACGGCCGGCGGTTTCGACACGCATATCCATTTCATCTGCCCGCAGCAGATCGAGGAGGCGCTGATGTCGGGCGTCACCTCCATGCTCGGCGGCGGCACGGGGCCTGCGACCGGCACATTCGCCACCACCTGCACGCCCGGCCCCTGGCATATCGCGCGCATGATCGAGGCGGCCGACGCCTTCCCGATGAACCTCGGCTTCGCCGGCAAGGCGAATGCCGCGCTGCCGGCCGGACTGGTGGAGCAGGTGGAGGGGGGCGCTTGCGCGCTCAAGCTGCACGAGGACTGGGGCACGACGCCGGCCGCCATCGATTGCGCCCTGTCTGTCGCCGACGATCACGACATTCAGGTGATGATCCACACCGATACGCTGAACGAGAGCGGCTTCGTGGAGGATACGATCAAGGCCTTCAAGGGCCGCACCATCCACGCCTTCCATACCGAAGGCGCGGGCGGCGGCCATGCGCCGGACATCATCTCGGTCGCCGGCCTGCCGAACGTCCTGCCGTCCTCGACCAATCCGACGCGTCCCTTCACGAAGAACACGCTCGACGAGCATCTCGACATGCTCATGGTCTGCCATCATCTGGATTCGTCGATCCCGGAAGACCTCGCCTTCGCCGAGAGCCGCATCCGCAAGGAGACGATCGCGGCCGAAGACATCCTGCACGATATCGGCGCGCTCTCGATGATGTCGTCGGATTCGCAGGCCATGGGCCGGGTCGGCGAGGTGATCATTCGTACATGGCAGACGGCGGACAAGATGAAGCGGCAGCGCGGGGCTCTGCCGGGCGAAGACAACAACGACAATCTGCGCGCAAAACGCTATGTCGCGAAATACACGATCAATCCGGCGATCGCGCATGGCGTGTCGGCCTATATCGGCTCGGTGGAAGCCGGCAAGCTCGCCGATCTCGTGCTGTGGACGCCGGCCTTCTTCGGCGTGAAGCCCGACCTGATCCTCAAGGGCGGCATGATCGCGGCGGCCGCGATGGGCGATCCCAACGCCTCGATTCCGACGCCGCAGCCCGTGCACTACCGGCCGATGTTCGGCGCCTATGCGGGCGCGCGAAAGGCGACGTCGCTCACCTTCGTGTCGCAGGCCGCGCTCGACAAGGGCCTGCAATCGAAGCTCGCGATTTCGCGGCCGCTCGTAGCGGTGAAGAACACCAGATCCGGCATTTCCAAGAAGAGCCTGATTCACAACGACGCGACGCCCGACATCCGCGTTGACCCCGAGACCTATCGCGTGACGGCGGACGGCGTCCTGCTGACCTGCGAGCCTGCCGACAAGCTGCCGATGGCGCAGCGCTATTTCCTGTTCTAGTCTCGCCCTCCCGAACAGGGAGGGAACGGCAATGATGATCATTCTGGCGAAGGGCGTCGTCCGCCCGGATCGGCGCGAGGCCTTCATCGCGGCGGCGCGCGAACAGATCGTCGAGACGCGCAAGGAGCCCGGCTGCATCTCATACGACTTCTTCGAGAGCCAGACCGAGCCGAACACCTTCGTGTTCAACGAGCGCTGGAAGTCGCAAGAAGCGGTCGACGCGCATTTCCAGACGGATCACATCAAGAAGTTCATGAGCGTCGTGCCCACTTGCGTCGCCGAGCCGCCCGTGATCGAAGTCGTGGAAGTCGCGAAGATCGGGCCGCTCGGCGGCTGACGCGCGGAAGAACAAGCGAGGGAACATGATCTACGTCGTCGCCACGATCACGATAAGGCCGGAAAAACGCGAGGAGACGCTCGCCGCCGCGCGCGTCGCCATCGCGGCGACGCAGGCCGAGAAGGGCTGCATCGGCTACGACCTGCACGAGAGCGTGACCAGGCCCGGGACATATGTCTTCGTCGAGCGCTGGGAAAATCGCGACGCGCTGACCGCGCACATGAACGCCGAACATTTCAAGGTTTGGCGCAAGGCCGGCGCCGAAGGGATCACATCGCGCAGGATCGAGATTATTTCCGACGGCAAGGTCGAGATCATGTGATGCATCTCGTTCGTGACAACGAAGCGTCGCCTGCGCCGCAGATTTCCTTCGAGCAGTTTCTCGCCGTGGACATCAGGCTCGGCACGGTCCTTGCCGCCACGCCGTTTCCCGAAGCGCGCAAGCCGTCGCTCAAGCTCGAGATCGATTTCGGCCCCGGCGTCGGCGTGAAGAAATCGAGCGCCCAGATCGCGCGCCACTATGCGCCGGAAAGCTTGGTTGGCAGGAAGGTCGCCGCGGTCGTCAATTTTCCGCCGCGCCAGATCGGCAAGTTCATGTCGGAAGTCCTGACTCTCGGCTTTCCCGATGCGGAAGGCGAGGTCGTATTGTTTTCCCCGGACATGCCCGTGCCGAACGGCGCACGGCTGTTCTGAGCGACGAAAAGGCAAAGCGATGGGCGTGCGTGCGATTGAAGTGAAGGCTGCTGGATCCTGGCGCGAGGAGGCCGCCGATACGGTCGTGCTCGATTTCGACGATCGCCATCGTCGCCGCATCGCCATGAAGGGCATTCGCGGCCTCGACTTCGTACTCGACCTGCCCGAAGCGATCATGCTGCGCTCCGGCGATGCGCTGGCGCTGGAAGACGGGCGGCTGGTGGAAGTGCTTTCCGCGCCGGAGCCGCTGCTCGAAATAGCCGCGCGCGACCAGAAGCATCTGGTCCGTGTCGCCTGGCACCTCGGCAATCGTCATCTGCCGACGCAGATCATGGGCGCCAGGCTGCGCATCCGCAGGGATCACGTGATCGCCGAAATGGCGCGCGGGCTCGGCGCGGAGGTGCGGGAGATCGAGGCGCCCTTCGATCCGGAAGGCGGGGCCTATGCGCAGCATGTCGCGACGCACGGGCATGATCACGGGCATGGCCATAGTCATCATCACGACCATGATCACGCGCATGGTCATCATCATGACGATCATGACCATGACCACGATCATTGCGGCTGCGGTCACGACCATCATGATCATGCGCACAAGCCAGGTTAGTGCGTCATTGCGAGGCGCAATTTTCGAAGCCGGATGTATCCGGCTTCGTATTGTGCGACGAGCCAATCCATCTCCGCATCCGGCCGAACGCCCGGAGACGGATTGCTTCGCTTTCAGACGAAGTCGGCAACTTCAAGGGAAGTCGGCAACAGCCGACTTCCCGGCGCCGACTTCTGTCGGGCTTGCAATGACGGCGTAATGTCCCCCGACATTCTCCTCACCCTCTGGCTCTCGCCGACCTTCCCTGTCGGCGCCTTCGCCTACAGCCATGGGCTCGAATGGGCGGCCGAAGCCGGCGACGTGCGCGACGAGGCGACGCTCGTCGCATGGCTGGCGGATCTCGTCGAACACGGCAGTGCGCGCACGGACGCAATTCTGCTTGCGGAATCTGCCCGCGCGACGTCGGCGCGCGACGCACAGCGTCTGCATGACGTCAACGATCTCGCGCTCGCGCTCGCCCCCTCATCGGAGCGGCGTCTCGAAACCGCGCAGCAGGGCCGGTCCTTTCACGCCGCCATATCAGCCGCCTGGTCCAACGCAACGATCGAATGGGCCGATACGACACTGACGGACGAAATCGCTTACCCGATCGCAGTCGGCCTCGCCTGCGCGGCGCACGACATTCCTGTGGCTCGCGCCTGCGAGGCTTTCGCGCTGGGCTTCGTCGCCAATCTCGTCTCCGCCGCCGTGCGCCTCAGTATCATCGGCCAGACGCCGGGGCAGCGCGCGCTGGCGGCGCTCGCTGCGCCCGTCGCCGCGCTCGGCGCAGCGGCGGCGCAGGCCTCGCGCGACGATCTGGGTTCCGCCGCCTTCCGTTCGGACATCGCTTCCATGCGGCACGAAACGCAATATTCCCGTCTCTTCAGGAGTTGATCATGGCGTCCTCTCACGGTCCGCTACGCGTCGGCATCGGCGGCCCCGTCGGGTCCGGCAAGACTGCGCTGATGGAAGTCCTCTGCAAACGGCTGCGTGAGAAATACGAGATCGCGGCGATCACCAACGACATCTACACGAAGGAGGACGCGCGCATTCTGACCGAGGCCGGCGCGTTGGCGGCGGACCGCATCATGGGCGTGGAGACCGGCGGCTGTCCGCACACGGCGATCCGCGAGGACGCTTCCATCAATCTCGCGGCCATCGCGGATATGCGGAAGAAATTTCCGGACCTCGACATCATTCTGGTCGAATCGGGCGGCGACAATCTTGCGGCGACCTTTTCGCCGGAGCTTGCCGACCTCACCATCTACGTGATCGATGTGTCGGGCGGCGAGAAAATTCCACGCAAGGGAGGTCCGGGCGTCACGCGCTCCGACCTGCTCGTCATCAACAAGACGGATCTCGCGCCTTATGTGGGCGCCTCGCTCGAGGTCATGGCGCGCGACGCCAAGGCGCAGCGCCGCGACCGGCCCTTCGTGATGGCGAATATGAAATCAGGCGAAGGCGCGGACACGATTGAGCAATTCATTCTGGAGAAGGGCGGTTTGGCGTGATCTCCCGCCAAGCCCTGGCGTCATTGCGAGGAGCTCCGACCTGTTCGCCGCAGGCGGTTTCCGCCAAAGCGACGCGGCAACCCGTCCTTTGCGAATTGGCCCGGTGAAGGAATTCCTTCGCTGCGCGCAACGGCGGCTTTATTGCCGCCCCACCAACCCGCGCGCGACGATCATCCGCATGATCTCGTTCGTGCCTTCGAGGATCTGGTGCACGCGCAGGTCGCGCACGATCTTCTCGAGGCCGTAATCGCTGAGATAGCCGTAGCCGCCATGCAATTGCAGCGCGGCATTCGCGATGTCGAATCCCGCGTCGGTCGCGAATTTCTTGGCCATGGCGCACAGCCGCGTCGCATCGGGGGACTTCGCGTCGAGCGCGGCGGCCGCGCGCCAGAGAAACGTGCGCGCCGCCTCCAGATCGATCGCCATGTCCGCGAGCTTGAATTGCAGCGCCTGGAATTCGGCGAGCGTCTTGCCGAAGGCCTTGCGCTCGCCCATGTAGCCGACCGCCTTGTCGAGCGCGGCCTGCGCGCCGCCGAGCGAACAGGCGGCAATGTTGAGGCGCCCGCCGTCGAGGCCGGCCATGGCGATCTTGAAGCCGATCCCCTCCGGTCCGATGCGGTTCGACGCCGGCACGCGGCATTTGTCGAAGATCACCGCGCGCGTCGGCTGCGCGTTCCAGCCCATCTTCTTTTCGTTGGCGCCGAAGGACAGGCCTTCCGTCCCGCCGGGCACGACGATGGTCGAGACGCCGCGTGCGCCATCGTCGCTCGTGCGCGCCATCACCACATAGAAATCGTGCGGATTGCCGGCGCCGGAGATGAACTGCTTTTGCCCCGTGAGCACATAATGGTCGCCGTCGCGTTCGGCGCGCGTGCGCAGGGCGGCGGCGTCGGAGCCCGCGCCCGGCTCGGTCAGGCAATAGGAGGCGAGCTTGTCCATGCTGCACAGGGCCGGCAGCCACATGCGCCGCTGGGCGTCCGAACCATAGGCGTCGATCATCCAGGCGCACATGTTGTGAATCGAGATGTAGGCGGCGATCGTCGGGCATCCCGTCGCCAGCGCCTCGAAGATCAGCGCCGCATCCAGCCGCCCGAGACCGGAGCCGCCGACGTCCTCCTTGATGTAGACGCCGCCCATGCCGAGCGCGGCGGCCTCGCGCAGCGTGTCGACGGGGAAATGCTTTTTCTCGTCCCATTCGAGCGCATGAGGCGCCAGCTTCTCGCGCGCGAAGTCGAGCGCCATGTCGCGGATCGCGACGCGGTCTTCGCTGAGGTCGAAATTCAAGGGCGCCTCCCTGCTGTTGCGTGTTCCCTAGCAGAAAACGGCGGGCGGCAAACGCCAATCGACGGGAGGCGGCTGTGTCAAAATCCCCTGCGCGTCATGGCCGGGCCTGACGCCTATCTCCCTCGCGTCACTCCGCCGCCGCGCGCGTCCCGCCGAGCAGGTCTCGCTGCGCGGGCGCGGCCGAGGCTTGCGAAAAGTCCATCTGGTCGATCCGGTCGCCGCGTTTGGCGATCTTGTCGGAGGAGGTGACGATCGCCGTCACGTCGTCCTGCGCCTGCCGGAAATGCGTGTCGAGCTTGACGACGCGGTCGCGCAGGCGACGCACGTCGTCGGCGAGCTTGCGCACCTCGTCCTGGATGATGTGCGCCTGCTCGCGCACGCGCGCGTCGCGCACGATCGCCTGCATCACCTGGATCGCCATCATCAGCAGCGACGGCGAGACGATGATGACGCGCGCCCGATGCGCGCGCTGCACGACCTCGTCGAAATGCTCGGCGAGGTCCGCATAGACCGCTTCCGACGGCACGAAGAGCACGGCCAGATCCTGCGTCTCGCCGGGGATCAGGTACTTCTCCGAAATATCCTTCACGTGCCTCAGGAGGTCGTTCTTGACGCGAGTCGCGGCGCGGCCGCGCTCCTCGTCCGAGCGGGCCTCGCGAAAGGCGGTGAAGCCCTCGAGCGGAAACTTGGCGTCGACCGCCAGCAGCCGCTCGTCCCCCGGCAGCCGCACGACGCAGTCCGGCCGCACGCGCGTCGACAGCGTCCACTGGAAATCGTAGGCGTCCGGCGGCAGGCCGTCGCGCACGATCGCCTCCATGCGGCCCTGCCCATAGGCGCCGCGCGCCTGCTTGTTGGCGAGAATATCCTTGAGGCCCACCACTTCCTGCGCGAGCCCGTTCAGCCGCGTCTGCGCGGCGTCGATCACCGCCAGCCGCTCGTTCAGCCTGCCGAGATTCTCGCCCTGCGTGCGCGCGGCCTGTTCGATGCCCTGGCCGACGCGATGCTGCACGGCGTCGAGCCGCTCGGAGACGAGGCGGGCGAGATCGGACTGCCGCGAACCCAGCACTTCGGCGACCGTCTGCATCCGGCCGGCGAGTTCCGCCGAGGCGCGGTTCAGCTCGGCCATCTTGTCGTCCATCTCGCGCTGGCGCTCGGCGGCGACGGCCGCGTCCGACAGGCGCATGCGCGACGCGCGGATCAGGATGATCGACACGACGGTCAGGAGAAGCAGCGCCGTCGCGCCGCCGACCAGCAGCACGTCCAGCAGGCGGACGGGCGCGCCGGCGAGGACGAAGAGAATCCGATCCATCGCAATCGACTAGCACGATTCGGCCGGCGACGCGAACGAATGGGGAACATGCGCGCTTTGATCTGGAATCAGGCGGGACACATTCGGCATTTGGCATGGGTTCGTCGACAGCGACCCACGGAAGGCGCAGATGCGGGACTCCATTTCAATCGTATTCGCCGGCTCCGGCGGCGCCGGCGCGATCACGGCGGGCAGCGCCTTCCTGCAGGCGGCGGCGCGCGCCGGCTATTACGGCCTCATGACCAAGCTCTCCGGCGCGCAGGTGCGCGGCGGCGAGGCCGCGGCGCTGGTCGAGATCGGCGTCGCGCCGCTCGACGCCCAGCCCGACCGCTTCGACGTTCTGGTCGCGCTCGACTGGGACAATGTCGGCAAGTTCGCGCCGGAGCTGCCGATGGACGCGGCGAGCATCGTGCTGGCCGATCCCGCCGCCGGCAAGCCGGCCGACGCCATCGTCGCGACCGGCGCGCGTCTTGTCGATTTTCCCCTGTCCAAACTCGCCGCCGACGTGAAGGGGCGCGGCAACATGGTCGCGCTCGGCGCGGCGGCCGCCCTTGCGGGTCTGGACGGCGGCGCGGTGGAACAATCCATTCGCGCGCTGATCGGCGGCAAGGGCGAGGCCGCCATCGCGGCGAGCCTTGCGGCGGTCGCCGCGGGCGCCGCGGCGGCGCGGCCAATTGAAAGCGACATATCGTTGAAGCCCGGCCATCCCGGCCGCCGCTGGTTCGGCAGCGGCAACGAGGCGATCGGCCTCGGCGCGCTGCGCGGCGGCGTGCGTTTCGTCGCCGCCTATCCGATCACGCCGGCGACCGAGATCACCGAATGGCTGGCGCCGCGCATGAAGGCGGTCGGCGGCCGCGCCATGCTGGCGGAAGACGAGATCGCGGCGATCAACATGGCGGTCGGCGCCAGTTTTGGCGGAACGCCCTCCCTGACCGTGACGTCCGGCCCCGGCCTGTCGCTCAAGGTCGAGACCATCGGCCTCGCTATTTCCGCCGAAATTCCGCTGGTCATCGTCGATGTCATGCGCGTCGGGCCCTCGACCGGCATCCCGACCAAGAGCGACCAGGGCGATCTCGATCTCGCGCTCTACGGCACGCATGGCGACGCGCCGCGCATCGTGCTCGCGCCCATGTCGATTTCCGATTGCGCGCTGACGACCGAGCGCGCCGTGCATCTCGCCGAAGCCCTGCAGACGCCGGTCTTCGTCCTCTCCGACCAATCGCTGGGACAGACGCAGACGATCATCGACGAGCCGACGGAACGCGCCGCGCCGATGACGCGGCTGATGGACAGCGACAGGACCGGCGCCGATTTCCGCCGTTATCAGCCGACATCAGACCATGTTTCGCCCATGCCCGCGCCCGGCGCCGAAGGCCGGCAGTGGGTGGCGGAAGGCCTAAGCCACGACGAATTCGGCCATCCCTCCAACGCCGCGCGTTTCCACGTCGCGGGCCTGAACAAGCGCCGCGACAAGATCGAAGGCTTCGACTATGGCGACTTGTGGGGCGAGGTCTCGGGCGAGGGCGATACGGTCATCCTCGCCTTCGGGTCGAGCGTCGGCCCGGTGAAGGAAGCCGCACGCCGCCTGCGCGAGCGCGGCGTCGCGATCAAGGTGGTCGGCTTGCGGCTCATTGCGCCGATTCCGAAGAAAGAAATCGCCGAGGCGATCTCGGGCGCGCGCCGCGTCATCGTCGTCGAGCAGAATCACACGGGCCAGCTCTATCGCCATCTGCTCGGCGCCAAGGCCTTGCCGCCCGAGGCCGAGAGTCTCGCGCGGCCTGGCCCCGCTCCCTTCCGTCCCGGCGAAATCGCCGCTCACATCGCTTGAGGCCGACATGGACGCAACTGCGCATGAAATGGCGGCGTGCAGCCGCCCCGACCTGACGCTGAAGGATTTCAAGTCGGGCGTCGAACCGATCTGGTGTCCGGGCTGCGGCGACTTCGGCGTGCTGCAATCGCTGCAGCGCGCGCTCGCCGCCAACGGCCGGCCGCCGCACGAGGTGGCGCTGGTCTCCGGCATCGGCTGTTCCTCGCGCCTGCCGGCCTATACCAGCGCCTATGGCTTTCACGGCGTGCACGGGCGCGCGCTGCCGGTGGCGACGGGATTGAAGCTCGCGCGGCCCGATCTCGAAGTCGTCGTGGTCGGCGGCGACGGCGACGGCTATTCGATCGGCGGCAATCACTTCATGCACGCCTGCCGCCGCAACGTGAACCTCACCTACATCGTCATGGACAATCGCGTCTACGGCATGACCAAGGGCCAGCCCTCGCCGACGACGGAAGCCGATTGGGATAGCGACATCGCGCCGGGCGGCGTCGGCGTCAGCCCGTTCTCGCCCGTGGCGATCGCGCTCGCCGCCGGCGCCAATTTCGTGGCGCGCGGCTTCGCGCTGGACGTCAAGCCGCTCGCCGACATTCTGGTCGCGGCGATGAAGCATCCGGGCTTCAGCTTCGTGGAAGTGCTGTCGCCCTGCATCACGTTCCGGCCCGAGGAAATGGACTGGAAAAAGTCGATCAAGCGCAACGCGCTCGAGACGACAAGCGACCGCAGGGCGGCGATGGCCGCCGTGATGGGCGCCGACGAATTGATGAGCGGCATCATCTTTGCGGGCGACCGGCCATCCTATGCGGAGGCCTTGCCGTCGCCCGAAGGGCTCGCCGACATCGAGAACGAATTCATTCTCGATCCGGCGGCGTGAACGAAAAAAGGCGCGCCGTCGCCGGCGCGCCTTCCGCATTCAGGCGAATGCGCGTCAGTTGGTCATCTTGAACGTGTCCGTCAGGATCGGTCCGAACAGCACCCAGCGCTTGCCGTCGAACTTCATCATCTGGAACTGCTTGTTGATGCGATAATCGTCGGGCTCGCCGCCGGACGTCATGCCGGGCAGGGCGAGATCGGGGACGAATTTCGGGTCGAGGTTCGTGGCCTGCTTCATGATGTTGGCGCGGGTGAGGTTGTCGCCGCATTGCTTCAGCGCCTGGATCAGCACCTGCGAAGTCGAATATCCGTACGAATTGAAGCTGCTGCTGGCGTCTCCGTCCGGATAGTATTTGGCCATGAACGCCTTGTAGCGCTTCATGCCCTCGTCGTTGTCCCACTGCGGATCGAGCGGGTCCTTGCCGTAATTTACGGAAATGATGCCGGTCGAATTCTCGAGACCGGCCGGCGCCATGACGGCGCCAACCGATGTCGCGTTGATGTCGAGGATGTGGACCGGCTTCCACCCGAGCTCTGCGGCCTTCTTGATCGCCTGCGCGGCAAATTTCGGCGTCGTGGCGTTGAAGAACAAGTCGGCGCCGGAGCCCTTGAGCTTGACCATCTGGGAGTCGATGGTTGGATCGCTCAGTTCGTAGGATGCGTCGGCGACGATCATCGAAGCCTTGCTTCCGAGCGCGTCGCGCAGGCCCTTCAGATAATCCTTCCCGAGATCGTCGTTCTGATAGAGCACGGCGATCTTCGCGTTGGGATGATTGGCAAGGATATATTGCGCGTAGATGTGGCCTTCAGACTGATAGTTCGGATTGAAGCCCAGGGTCCACGGGAAGTTTTTCGGATCGGTGAACCGGGTCGCGCCGGTCGCCGCGAACAATTGCGGGATCTTCCTGTCGTTGAGATATTTCTGCACGGCGGCGTTCGGCGGCGTTCCGATGAGCTGGAACGTCGCCAGCACTTCGTCGCTCTCGACGAGCTTGCGCACCTGCTCCACGGTCTTGGGCGGGTTGTAGGCGTCGTCGTACTGGATCAGGTTGATCTTGCGGCCGTTCACGCCGCCCTGATCGTTGATCATCTTCATATACGCGGCTTGCGCCTTGCCGATTGTGCCGTAGGCGGAGGCGGGGCCGGAAAGAGGGATCGTCTGGCCGATCTTGATTTCCGTGTCGGTCGCGCCCGTATCGTATTTCTTCTGCGCGAATGCGGCGCTGGAAACGGCCAGACCGGCAGCGAGCGCGACGGCGCCCGCAAGTCTAAAGTTCTTCATGCGTTTCAACTCCCGAAACGGGCGCGCGATGCGTTGCCGCGCGACCTCGGCGGGGAGCCTAACCTTATTCGCGCCGGGCGTAAAAGCCGGAAGTTGGGGAGCGCCTCGCCAACGGCGGCTTGCCGGTTTTCATGCGCGCGGCGCCTAGCTTGGCAGTTCAAGCCCGCCGCGCGCGAGGCTGCTCGTGTGGACATCGGCTGCGGTCATGTCCGCGCCTGCCGTCAGCCGACTTCGCGCTTCTCGGGCGCGATCACACGTTCGCCTGAGTCACGAACTTGGTGTTGAGATAGCCTTCGATCGCTTCAAGCCCGCCCTCCGAGCCGTAGCCCGAGTCCTTCATGCCGCCGAACGGCACTTCGGGAAGCGACAGGCCGTGGTGGTTGATCGACAACATGCCGCTCTCCACATCCTGCGACAGGGCGGCCGCCGTCTTCGCCGAGCGCGTATAGGCGTAGGCCGCGAGCCCGTAGGGCAAGCGGTTGGCTTCGGCGACCACTTCCTCGTAGCTCGAGAAGCGCGAGACGGGGGCGAGCGGGCCGAACGGCTCCTCGTTCATGATGCGCGAATCCTTCGAGACGTTGGTCAGCACCGTCGGCTCGAAGAAGAAGCCTTCGTTGCCCATGCGCTTGCCGCCGGTCTCGATCTTCGCGCCATGCTGCACGGCGTCGGCGACGAAGCCTTCCATCGCATCGACGCGGCGCTGGCTGACGAGCGCGCCCATTTTCGAATCGGGATCGACGCCCGGCCCGACTTTGATTGCGCGCACCGTTTCCACGAATTGCGACAGGAAATCGTTGTACACGCCGTCCTGCACCAAAAAGCGCGTCGGCGCGACGCAGACCTGGCCGGCGTTGCGGAACTTGTTGGCGGCGAGAATGCTGACGGCGCTCTTGATGTCGGCGTCGTCGAACACGATCGCCGGCGCGTGGCCGCCGAGCTCCATCGTCACGCGCTTCATGTGCTGGCCGGCGAGCGCGGCGAGATGCTTGCCGACGATGGTCGAGCCGGTGAAGCTGATCTTGCGGATGACCGGGTGCGGAATGAGATATTCCGAGACCTCGTGCGGCACGCCGAACACCAGATTGACGACGCCGGCCGGCACGCCGCCGTCGACATAGGCGCGGAACAGCTCCGCGCAGGAGGCCGGCGTATCCTCCGGCCCCTTGACGATGATCGAGCAGCCTGCCGCCACTGCCGCCGAAACCTTGCGCACCGACTGGTTGATCGGGAAGTTCCACGGCGTGAAGGCGGCGACCGGGCCGACCGGCTCCTTGATGACCAGCTGCTCGATGTTGCTCATGCGCGCCGGGACGATGCGCCCGTAGGTGCGCCGCGCTTCTTCCGCGAACCAGTCGATGAGATCGGCCGCCAGATTGGTCTCGAGCAGCGCCTCGCCGACCGGCTTGCCCTGTTCGAGCGACATGATCCTGGCGATGTCGGGCGCGCGCTGGCGCATGATGTCGGCCACCCTGCGCATCGTCTTGTAGCGCTCGAAAGCCGGAACCTTCTTCCACTGGTCGAAGCCCTTTTGCGCAGCGACGAGCGCGCGATCGAGATCGGCCTTCGAGGCGTGCGGCACGGTTCCGATCGACTGGCCGGTCGCGGGATTGAGAATCTCCTGGCTCTTGCCGGAGGTTCCGTCTGTCCATTCGCCGTCGATCAGCAGGCGGACTTTGGGGTAGGCGACGTCGGTCATGGTGTCCTCGTGGAGTGAATGCTGGGAATAGCCAGGCGCATGGCGAATTGCGGGCATCTGGTTCCCTCCCCCTGTGGGGAGGGTTAGGGTGGGGGTCCGGGAATCCTGCGACGTCAGCCGGAACGGAAAGGCGTAATTCTCGCAGCATTCTCCCGCCCCCCTCCCCACGAGGGGGAGGGGAGTGGCGCGCTCACCCCGCGGTCGAAAACGCGTAGCGCAGCGAGGCCGCCGCCATTTCGAGCGCGGCGTCGGCGGCGCGCACCACCTTGCCCCAGGTGAGGAAGCCGTGAAGCTGGTCGTTCATGTCGAGATGCCAGACGCGCACGCCGGCTTCTTCCAGCTTGTGCGCGTAGTATCGGCCTTCGTCGCACAGAGGGTCGTGCCGCGCCGTGAGGATGAAGGCCGACGCCACGCCCTTGTGCGAGGGCGCGTGCAGGGGCGAGGCGCGCCAGTCGCCGTGCTCGTGGCCGCCCGCCATGTAATGGTCGCGGAACCAGCGCGCGATGGTCGGCGAGAGCGGATAATCGTCCGGCACACGGCCGAAGGAGGGCGCGTCCATCTTCATGTCGACGGCGGGATAGAGCAGGAGCTGATGCACGAGCTTCGGGGCGACGCCGTCGCGCGCCATCAGCGCCAGCACGGCGGAAATATTGCCGCCGGCGCTGTCGCCGCCGATGGCGAGCCTGTTGACGTCGACGCCGAGCGTGGGCCCCTGGTCGGCGATGTATTGCGCGGCGGCCAGCGAATCCTCGATCGCGGCCGGGAACTTGTGCTCGGGGCCCAGCCGGTAGTCGATCGAGACGACGACGCAGCGCGCGTCGTTGGCGAGCTTGCGGCAGACGTAATCGTGCGTGTCGCGGTCGCCGATCACCCAGCCGCCGCCATGCGCGAAGATCAGCGTCGGCGCGGGGCCGGCGGCCAGATCCTTGCCGCGATAGAGCCGCAGCGGGATCGGGCCGTGCGGGCCGGGCGCGGCGAGGTCGCGCGCTTCCTCCACCTCCGGCAGGTCCGGCTGGAGCAGGGCGCGGCCGGCCAGATAGGCGGCGCGCGCTTCCGGCGCGCTCAGCGTGTTCAGCGGCGGCCGTCCGGCGGCCTTGAGCATGGCCAGCAGATTTTGGGCGTCGGGGTCGATCGGCATGGGGCGTCCTTGTTGTTTCCTCACGAACAATGCGCCAGAAAACAGGCCGGGGAGCAATCGGCCGCCGCCGAAAAAAAAGGGCCACCGGCAAGCCGGCGGCCCAAGTCTAGGGAGGAAACGCCCAAGGAGGGCTAGCAACGAGGGAGGCTCGTTGCATGACGAGAAAACTATGGTGCGCCGCACAAAATGTCAAGCGGTTTCGATATAAACTTTCGGAGGAGGAGCATTGCGCATGCCGCCTAGCCTCTGCGACGCATCGCGGACTTGAACAACGTGCGCTTTGGCCGCAAGTTCCGGGCATGCGGTTCGTTGACCGGATAGCCCGCCTGCTGATCGCCGCCGCGCTCGCGCTCGCCGCGCCGGCGCTTGTCGGCGCGCCTGCAATGGCCGCTGCGCCGGCGCATGTCGTTGCGCCGCAGGCCGGTCACGGCGCAGGCCATGCCGCCCAAGCCAGCGTCTTCCATCATGATTGTAGCGAACCGGCGCCGGCGCCGGCCTCGCATCATGCGGCGCCCGATTGCGTCGTCTGCTGCTGCGCGCTGCCGGCTCTCGCCGCCGCGCCGATGACGTCGCGCGCCGTCGTGCGGCTGCCGCATCTGGAATCGCGCCGCGCCTTCGCGAGCCTCAGCCAGGCCCCGCCCGCTCCGCCGCCGCGCGGCTGACGCAACTCCTCTCGCCCTCAATCCCATTAATCCTCTGCGAGGAGATTTCGTCATGTCCATGACGCATTACATGGAGCTTCTCACGTCGCCGCTGAACCTGTTGCTGTTCATGGCGATCCCGGTCGTGCTGGCCGAAACGCTGGCCATTACCGAGTTCTACATTCTCTACACCAACGCCAAGTCGGGACCCGTCCGCGCCGTCAACCGCGCGGCCGGCATCGCGGTCGGCGTCTATTTCCTCGGCGTCTTCGTCTACCTGATGCTCAACGCGGTCCTGCCGATCAGTCAGGCCGGCCAGTGGCGCGGCTGGATCGACGTGCTGGCGGTCGGCGCCTATCTCGCCGGCGTCGTGCCGCTCGGCGGCATCGCGCTCCTGGAGCTCGGCCTGATCTTCAAGAACAAGGACGCGCGCCAGAAACTCGCGATCCATGCGGGCCTGATCTCGCTCTTCCTCGTCGTCGGCCATGTCGCCATGGTTTTCGGCATGGTCGATCCGCGCCTCGGCGGCTGGAGCGGCGCTCCCGCGGCCGCCGCCGGCCAGCCCGCGTCCGCGCACGGCTCGCATTGACGGCGTGAAGCCGGCGGCGCGATCTCGGGCGGAAATCGTCAAAGGCGGTTTCTGCCGGCCGGTTGCGCCGCCAGTTGCGTCGCGGCGAAAATAGTTATACAGTATAACAAAATTCATGACGATGCTCGGGCGAACCCGAAGAGCGTCGCGGGAGGGGACATGACGAACGCGATCACGGAGCGCGCGGTCGAACTCGGACCGCAGGACGTCGAGATCGACCGGCACAGGAACGGCATCGTCTATGCGCGCAGCCCGCATGCGCTCGGCGAGATTCCGCGCACGATCACCACGCCTCTCCTGAAATGGGCGAAGCAGACGCCCGACGCCGTCATCGTCGCGCAGCGCGGGCCGGACGGCGAATGGCGCAAGCTGACCTATGCGCAATTCGTGGACCGCATGGAGCGCATCGCCGCCGCGCTGCTGGCGCGCGGCCTGTCGCAGGACAAGCCCGTCGCCATCCTCTCCGGCAATTCGATCGAGCATCTGCTGCTGCTCGTCGCCTGCATGCATGTCGGCGTGCCGGCCGCGCCGATCTCCACCGCCTATTCGCTGGTTTCGAGCGACTACGGCAAGCTGCGCTATGTGCTCGACCTGCTCACGCCGGGCCTGATCTTCGCAGACGACGGCGCAGCCTATGGCAAGGCGATTCGGACCGCCGCGCCCAAGGGCGTCGAAATCGTCGCCGTCTCGGGCGGCGCGGATCTCGGCGCCACCGCCTTCGACGCGCTGTCGGCGGACGCGCGGGAAAAAGTCGCAGCCGCCCATGCGGCGGTCGGCCCCGATACGGTCGCCAAAATCCTGTTCACGTCCGGTTCGACCGGAATGCCGAAGGGCGTCATCAATTCTCAGGCGATGATCTGCGCCGACATCGCGCAGGCGGCTTTCGCCATGGCGGAGATCGCCAAGCCGCAGGTCCTCGTCGACTGGCTGCCGTGGAACCACACGTTCGGCTCCAACCAGAACATCCATCTCACCCTCTATTCCGGCGGCGCGCTCTATATCGACGACGGCAAGCCGACGCCCGGCGCCTTCGACGCGACGATTCGCAATCTGAAGGAGGTCGCGCCCACCTGCTATTTCAACGTGCCGAAAGGCTTCGAGCTGCTCGTGCATCGCCTCGCCGAAGACGAGCAATTGCGGAAGAATTTCTTCAGCCGCGTGAAATTCTTCATGTACGCCGGCGCGAGCCTGCCGCAGCACGTCTGGGACGAGCTGGAGCGGCTGGCCTTCGAGACCATCGGCGAGAAGATCCGCATCGTCACCGGCCTCGGCGCGACGGAGACGGGGCCAAGCGTCACCTTCGTCACGCGCGGCGAAGTGCGCGCGGGCATGATCGGCAACCCCATTCCCGGTTGCGAGATCAAGCTCGTGCCCAACGTCGGCAAGCTGGAGCTGCGCGTGCGCGGGCCCAACGTCACGCCCGGCTACTGGCGCCAGCCGGACGCCACGGCGGCGGCCTTCGACGAGGAGGGTTTCTACAAGATGGGCGACGCCATCCGCTTCGTCGATCCGGCCGATCCGCAGAAGGGCTTTGTCTTCGACGGCCGCGTCAGCGAGGATTTCAAGCTGATAACCGGCACCTGGGTCAGCGTCGGCAACCTGCGCGCGTCGATGATCGCGACCTTCGCGCCGCTGCTGCGCGACGCCGTGATCGCGGGCCACGATCGCGAGGAGATCGCCGCAATCCTGCTGCTCGATTCCGACGGCTGCCGCGCGAAATTCCCCGACCTCGCCGATAGCCAGCCCGCCACGCTCGCGGCGCATGCGGGCCTTCGCGCCGCGCTTGCGGAGAAGCTGAAGCTGTTCCAGTCGAAATCCACGGGATCGTCGACCCGCGTGTCGCGGGTCGTCGTACTCGACGAGCATCCGTCGATCGACCACGGCGAAGTGACCGACAAGGGCTCGATCAATCAGCGCGCCGCGCTCGCGCACCGCGCGGGGCTGGTGCAGGAACTTTACGGCGAGACGCCGTCAGATCGCGTCATTTCGGCGGGGTAGCCGGCGCGGTTTGGAAATCCGGGCGCAAGCGACTATAGAGGCCCGGCATTTACGACGCAGGACGAACCGAATGTCTGCCGAGCTGGAGGCCGGGCGCGCTGCGCCCGTCGCGCCGGGCGAACGGCCCGCAGCGGCCTCCGCGGCGGCGGCGAGGAAATCGGCCGCCGCGCGCATCGAATTCGCCAATACCTTGCGCGGCGTCGCCGCCATGTCGGTGATCTGCGCCCATCTCGGCAACACCTTCTGGTACTGGCCGGATGTCGTGCAGATGCTGACCGGCATCCCGAACGTGCCGGCGCAGCCCTCGTTTCTCTCCCGCATCGTGCCGGATGCCCTCGGCGGCTGGGGCGTCTCGCTGTTCTTCGTCATCTCGGGCTTCGTCATTCCCTTCTCGCTGGAGCGTTACAGCGTGAAGGGCTTCATCGTCGGCCGCCTCTGGCGCATCTGGCCGACCTGCTGGGTCGGCCTGTCGATCACCGTCGCGGCCGTGCTGATCGGCGTGCATGTCATGGGCGGCGTCGTGCCCTTCACGTTCCGCGACGTGATCACCCACTATTTTCCGCCCTTGGCGGCGATCGCGGATTCGCGCCAGATCGATTCCGTGATGTGGACGCTCGAGATCGAGATGTTCTTCTACATCGTCTGCGCGCTCGCCGCGGCCCGCCTGCGTGACGGCCACTGGACGCTCTGGCTCGTTCCCATAGCCGTCTTCGCGGTCTGGCTCGGCATCGACCAGGTCGTCGCGCAATTGCGCGAAAGCCATCCCGTGCTCGTGCGGCGCCTGACCTATTTCGACCTCGATCCTCCCTACATCGTCTTCATGTTCACGGGCGTCGCGCTCAACCTGTTCCAGCGCGGCAGGCTGCGCCTGCCCGGAACGGTGGCGGCGATTGCCCTGTGCATGGCGCTGTTTGCGGTGTCGCAGAAGATCAGCCAGACGCCGATCAAGTCGAGCGCCGTGGTCTATGGGCTGGGCCTGTGCCTGTTCGTCGCCTGCATGATGGCGCAGGACTGGTTCGGACGTGTGGGAATCCTGCGCTTCTTCAGCGACATTTCCTATCCGATCTACATCATCCACGGCGTCGCGGGATATGTGATCCTCAACGCTATGATGCGCCACGGGTGGAATTCGGACGTGGCTTCGGTGTCGACCATCCTCTTCATGATCGGGCTCGCCTGGCTCGTGCATCGCTTCGTCGAAATGCCCACGCATCAGATTGGCCAGAAGATCGCGCGCCGCCTCAGCGAGGAGCGGGCATGAGCGCGACCGTCGAGGCGACCGCCGCTCCCGCCGGCGCAACGGCGGCAAAAAGCGTGGCCGGCAGCCGCATCGAGTTCGCCAACACGCTGCGCGGCATTGCGGCGTTCGCGGTCATCGTCGGCCATCTCTGCGCGGTCTATTGGTTCATGGGGCCGATGGTCGACATCCTGACCGGCGTTCCCTACGCGCCCTACAAGGCGCCTGTCATTCCCGCGCTCGTCGATCTGGCCTGGCTCGGGCCGTTCGGCGTCGCGCTGTTCTTCACCATCAGCGGCTTCGTCATTCCCTTCTCGCTCGAGCAGTACAGCGTAAAGGGCTTCGTCGTCGGCCGGCTCTGGCGCATCTGGCCCACCTGCTGGGCCGGACTTTCGGTGACGGTGGCGGCCGTTCTCATCGGCGTCCACTTCATGGGCGGGCAGGTCCCGTTCTCGTTCCGCGACGCCGCCAGCCAGTTCTTCCCGCCGTACTCGGCGATCGCCGACGCGCGCCGCATCGATTCCGTCATGTGGACGCTCGAGATCGAGATGTTCTTCTACGGAATCTGCGCGCTGGCGGCGAACCACCTGCGCGAGGGACGGCGCACGCTCTGGCTCTTCCCGGTCGGCATCTTCCTGTTCTGGCTCGGCGTCGACCAGACGGTCGCCTATTTTCACGAATATCCGAGCGTCGCGCGCAAGCTGGCCTCGTTCCACACCGATCCGGTGTTCATTATCTTCATGTTCTGCGGCGTCGCGCTCAACCTGCGTCAGCGCGGCAAGCTGACCCTCCCGCAGACGGCCGCCGCTATCGCGCTGTGCTTCGGCCTGTTCGCGGCGGCTCAATACATTGGCCACATGCCCTTCGTCACGGTTCTTCGCTACTATGCGGGAGGCCTGATCGTCTTCATGGCGGCGATGCGCTTCCAGACGTCGTTCAAGCGCACGCGCGTCACGAAATTCCTGAGCGACATTTCCTATCCGCTCTATGTCGTCCACGGGGTCGCCGGCTACATCACGCTGCATGCGCTGATGCGGCTGCATGTGAACGCGGACCTGGCGATCGTCATCACGATCGCCTTGGCGGTGTCCGTGGCCTATGCGATCCACGTCCTCGTGGAATTGCCGACCCACAGGCGCGGCCAGAAGATCGCGCGGCGCCTCAGCGCCTGATCAGGCGACCGTCTCGATCTTCGGCGCAGCGGCGGGCGTCGGCGCGGCGACAGCCTTGTAGCGCCGGCGGTAGCGCAGCGGCGGCGCCTCGATCCACCGGAAGCTCGCGAGCCCGATCGGAATCATCGCCAGGAAGGCGAGCGTCGCCAGCCCGAGAACTTCGGCGTAGTTGAGCCCCCGGCCGAACAGCAGCTTGGCCAGATCGAACACGAAAAACGGGTGCAGCAGGTAGATCGAGTAGGAAATGCCGCCGATCATAGCGATGAAACGGGAAATGCGTCCGGGCCTGAACAGGTCGGTCTGGTCGTACCAGGCGATCAGGAAGGAGATGCAGGCCGCCTGAATGGTCGGCATGACGATCCACAGCGGCGTGCCGGAGGGATAGCCGCCGCCGCGGAAATTCAGGAACCCGCCGGCCTTGTCGAACTGATAGTAGAAGAACGAGAAGCCGACGAACACCGCCGCCGCGAGCCAATGCCTGCCGGCAGCCCAGGCCCTGTGCTTGCACAGGATGATGCCGAGCGCGAATTCGTCGAAGCGGCCGACGATCGTCCAGTAGGACGCCAGTTGCACCTCGCCCTTCCACAGCCAGATGCCGGTGCGCAGGCCGATCGCCGCCCCGATCAGCGCGAACCCGAACCATGTGGAGCGGCGCACGGCCCACAGGATGCCCGGCAGCATCACGTAGAAATGGATCTCGGTGGCGATCGACCAGCCTCCGGCCGGCCAGACGGGGAAGATGAAGCCCTTGAGCAGCGACGTCAGATAGAAGCGCAGGTCCACGAGTTTCAGGATCAGGATCAGGTGGAAGGCGGACAGGAAGAACACCAGAACCAGCAGCGGCGCCAGCCGGAGGAACCTGTTCCACAGGAAGGTGCGGTAGACGATCTGCGAATTGTCGAGGATTTTCGCGAACAGATAGCCGCTGAGGCACATGAAGATGGAGACCCCGATATAGCCCTCGTCGAGCAGCGCGATCGGGAAGAAAGGCGGGGGCGAACCATAGGCGGCGAGTTCGCCGTTCGGCCCGTGGATGAAATGCCAGACGAACACGGCATAGCAGGCGAAGGCGCGCACATGGTCGAGCTTTTCGTAATATTCGCCGCTCGTCGAGCGCATGTTCTGTCCTGATAGCTTGGCCGGTCGCCGGCGCGCGGGACGAATGGGAGGCCGCACGGCGGAACGACTGCTGCCATACCAATCCCGGGCCGCGGCGCCAAGGCGAGCGCCGGCCCGCCCGGCTGAGACGCCGCGGAATTGACACTTGGGAGGCCTTCTCTTTAAAAGCAGCGCCAAATTCGCAAGCAAAACGCCAAGGTCGCCTTCATGTCGGCCGCATGGTCGCCCGGCCGATCGGAGTCCCTCTCCACATGACGAAGCGCATTGAAAAATGCCGGATTAGCGGTTCCACCAACCTTTTGTCCGTCCTCTCGCTCGGAGACCAGGCGCTGACGGGCGTGTTTCCGGCTTCATCCTCCACGCCGGTGACGGTCGGCCCGCTCGAACTCGTCTGGTGCCCCGATTCCGGCCTGCTGCAGCTCGCCCATGTCTACGAGGCCAGCGAGATGTACGGCGAGAACTACGGCTATCGCTCCGGCCTCAATGCCTCGATGGTGCGCCATCTGACGCAGAAGATCGGCAAGCTCGAGCAATTCGCCGAGCTTCAGGCCGGCGATACCGTCCTCGACATCGGCTCGAACGACGCGACCTCGCTCAAGGCCTATCAGACGCCCTCGCTCAAGCGCATCGGCATCGACCCGACCGGCGCGAAATTCCGGCAGTACTATCCCGACGACATCAAGCTCGTGCCGGATTTCTTCACCGCGAAGAACTTCGACAGCGTGTCGAAGGAACGCGCGAAGATCATCACCTCGATCGCCATGTTCTACGATCTCGAGGACCCGATCGCCTTCGCCCGCGACATCGCGCATTGTCTGCGCCCCGACGGCGTCTGGCACTTCGAGCAGAGCTACATGCCCTCGATGCTGCGGCTGACGTCCTATGACACGATCTGCCACGAGCATGTCGAATATTATTCGCTCGGCGTGGTCGAGAAGATCCTCGCCGCCGCCGACATGAAGGTGCTGGACGTGCAGATGAACGCCGTCAACGGCGGCTCCTTCGCCGTCACGGCAGGTCACAAGAACACGACCCGCAAGGCCAATCGCGCCGTCATCGACTGGCTGCTGTCGCAGGAAGAGCGCATGGGGCTCGCCACGCCCCGTCCCTATCGCGAATTCGAGGAGCGCGTCTTCCGGCATCGCGAGGACCTGCGCCGCCTGCTCGCCGCGCTGCGCGACGACGGCAAGCGCATAATCGGCTACGGCGCCTCCACCAAGGGCAATGTCGTGCTGCAGTACTGCGGCATCGGCCCGGATCTCGTGGAGGCCATCGCCGAGGTCAACCCGGACAAGTTCGGCCACGTCACGCCCGGCACGCATATTCCGATCGTCTCGGAAGCGGACGCGCTGAAGATGAAGCCGGACTATTATCTGGTGCTGCCCTGGCACTTCAAGGACAACATCCTCCAGCGCGAACAGAAGTTTCTCGCCGACGGCGGCAAGATGATCTTCCCCTTCCCGGAGATCGAGATCGTTTGAGCGGCCGGCGCCGCGACGGGCTCGATCGCGCCCGATGTGAGGAATGATGAACCCGGCAGCCGAAATCCTCGCGCAAAACGAATATGTGCGCCAGCGGATCGCGCCCCGCCCGGGCGATCCCGACTATCTCTGCCTCATCGACCTGCTCGCCGCCGTCAAGAGCGTCGCGCCGAAGGATGCGGGCAAGGTGCTCGACTACGGCTGCGGCGGTTCACCCTATCGCTCGCTGTTTTCCGGCGCGACCTATCACCGAGCCGATCTCGAAGGCGGGGCCGATCTCGACTTCGCCTATGGCGAGGACAGCATGCTGCCGGCCGACATTGGCGGTTATGATCTGGTTCTGTCGTCGCAGGTGCTCGAGCATGTTCTCGATCCCGACGCCTATCTTGCCGAGTGCCTGCGCGTTCTGAAGCCCGGCGGCAAGCTGCTGCTGACGACGCACGGCACCTTCTGGGATCACGCCTGTCCGCACGACTACTGGCGCTGGACGGCGCATGGCCTCCGGCGACTCGTTGCGCGGGCCGGCTTCCGGCCCGACAAGCTGCTGAAGATCACGGCCAACGAGCGCGCAAAGCTCTTCATCTCGGAGAAGTGGTTCGGCTCGCGGGCGCGGACGGCGGGCGCCTATGGCGCGCTCTACGACGCGTCCGTCGCGCTGCTGCGCAAGATGGGCGACGTGCGCCGCCATCGCATGGCCGATGCGTGTTTTCCCAACGATTGCGTCATCGACGCGACCGACGAACAGTCCGACGTCAACCTCATCTACGTTGGCGTTGGCGCGCTGGCGACAAAGCCCGCAAGCGCGTGAGCGGGCGCGCCGTTTGCGGCATGCGGCGGCGCCAGTGACAAGACAGGAGATTTCGCCATGAGCCAGGCGCATTCGGCCACACCGTTTTCGCAGCGCTTGCGCAACTTGTTCGGCAAGGGACGCGCCGAGGAGGCGTCGGCCGAGCCGGCGCTCGAATGGTCGCACTCCCACCTGCCGCGCGAGGATGAGGCCTTCAAGGCGATTTGGGAGCAGTGTCAGCCCTACACGATGACGTCGTTCGCGCGCGGTCTCGCGCTGTTCCGCGCCATCAGGCACATCGTGCAGAACCGCATTCAGGGCGACATCGTCGAATGCGGCGTATGGCGCGGCGGCTCGATCATGATCGCCATGGCGACCTTGCGCCTGCTGAACGCCGCCGACCGGCGCGTATGGCTGTTCGACACGTTCGAAGGCATGACCGAGCCCGGCGACGTCGACGTGAACAATCGCGGCGAGTCGGCGTCCCACCTGCTGGAGACCCTGCCGAAAGATCCCGGCGGCATCATCTGCTACGCCTCGCTCGACGAGGTGAAGCAGAACGTCGCGCAGGTGGGATACCCCGCAGACCTCGTGCAATATGTCGTCGGCGATATCAGGCAGACGATCCACGAGGTGGAGATGAACCCCATCGCCCTGCTGCGCCTGGATACCGACTGGTACGACAGCACCAAAGTCGAGATGGAGAAACTCTATCCGCATCTCGTTCCCGGCGGCGTGCTTATCGTCGACGACTACGGCCATTGGGCGGGCTCGCGTCAGGCGGTCGACGAATATTTCGGCGCCATCCAGACCGCCGGCGGGCGCGCGCCCATGCTCACGATCGTCGACTACACCGGCCGGATGGCCGTGAAAGGCTGACAATGCCGGACCGTGCGGCATGATCCATATCGCCTGTTGTTTCGACCGCCGGTTCGAAATTCTCTTCGTCGTCCTCGCGCATTCCATCGCGCGCCACACGCGCGCGCCGGTGACGATACACGCGCTGCACGACGGCCCGACGCCGCTGGCCATGCAGCACGCGCCGCGTAGCGCGAACATGCGCGTCGAGTTTCAGGACATCGGCGCGCGGTACGAGAAGATCGAGGTCAACGGCCCGCAGAGCGTCGTCACCTATGCGCGCTTCATCCTGCCCGAGATTCTTGCCGGCATCGACCGTGTCCTCTATCTCGACGTCGACATGCTGACGCGGCGCGATATCGGCGCGCTCTACGAAACCGATCTCGAAGGCAAGGCGCTCGGCGCCGTAATCGACCATACGCTGGTGGACGTGCTGCCCTATCTCGGCGTTGAGTTCGGGCCGGCCGGCAACACCCGGCCGTCGCAGGTTTACGTGACTGACGTTGTCGGCGTCGCGGACTGGAAACGTTACTTCAACGCCGGCCTGCTGCTGATCGACGTGCCGGCGCTCGCCGCCTCCGGCCGCATCGAGACAGCTCGCGGCTTCCTGCGTGACAAAGGCGCGATCGCGATCAACAACGATCAGGACGCGCTGAACTTCGCCTTCGATGGCGACTACAAGACCCTCGGCCCCGAATGGAATTGCATCGCAAATTTTTCGCGCATTCCCGGCGCTGATTTTTCAGGCAGGCCCGGCCTGCGCGAGGCGTGGCGCGACCCGGCGATCGCCCATTACGCCGGCGCCAAGCCCTGGCAGGCGAATGCGACCGAGAATGAATTGCAGCGCGCCTATTGGGCGGCGGCGCGACAGGCGGGCATGCAACAAAACCTGCTGCGCTTGGCCTGGACGGAGGCGGGCAAGCGCCCCGGCGCCACGCGCCGCCACGATCTCGGCGTGCTCGCGCGGCGCATCGCCTCGTCCTATTTCCGCTGAGCCGCGCGCAGCTCGCGACGCATCAGCGCCTTGCGCTCCTCCTTCGCCGCCCATTCGGGATCCCAGCGCTTGATCTTCGCGCCCGGCGTCGTGGCGTAGAGGAAGCGCGCGTGCAGGTTCTTCCACGAAAAGTCGCCGTACATTTTGGCGGCCAGCCGATCGAGCGTCGTGCGGCTTTCGAGTTCGGGATCGAGCGCGCAGACATATTTGCCCATGATGAGCGAACCGATGCCGATCTCCTCGCGCACCACGCGCCGCACGTGAAACGCCTCGACGCTGTCGTGGCCGAAGAACGTGTCGGCGATGCGGTTGTAGCCGTCGATGGAAAGGGCCAGCCGCTTCACCAGACCGCCGCCCATGAAGGAATCGTTGTCGGGACGCCGGTCCTGCCAGCATTCGGGAACGAAGCGCAGCCTCAGGCCCTGCGGCATCAATTCGAACAGCCGCGCCGCATGCGCCCAGCACGAGCGGTCGAAAGCCTCGTTGAAGGCGACGCGGTCCCAGCTTGCGCGCCGGTTTATCATGCCGCCCATGAAGCTGAAGAAGGCTTCGGTATTGGCGGCGGCCGCGAAATATTCCTGGCGCTCGACGGAGTTCGATAGCTCGAACGTCCGCGCCCCGTCGCCCGTGAGCACCGGCCATGCCGTCCAGCCGCGCCCGTTGCTCAGATATTCCATGTGCTGCGAAAGGTAGACGTCGCAGCCGCTTTCGATCTCCTGCAGCGCGCGGCGCAACGCGCCCGGCCGCATGATGTCGTCGCCGGAAAACAGCCAGCAATACTCGCCCCGCGTCAGCGCGAAGGCCGTGGCCATGTCGCGGTCGATGCCGCCCTTGGCGGGCAGGCGCTCGTAGCGCACGTTTGCGTGGCGCGCCTGATAGTCGGCCATGACCTGCGGCGTGGCGTCGGTCGAGGCGCCGTCGACGACGACGATCTCGACCTCGTCCGCGCCGTCCTGGGCGACGATGGAATCGAGCGTCTCGACGATGAAATCCGCGAAATTGTAGATCGGTATGGCGATGGAAAGCCGCATCCGGCCGAAATCCTCGTCTTCGGGTTTGGCTTCTATTCCTCGTCCACGCTCGCGCCGACGCCCTTTGTCAGCTCGCGCAGAAGCGCGATCAGATGATCGCGCTGGCCCTCCGGCAGGAAGGCGGCGAGCCGCACCTCGTGCTCGTCCTGCAGCTTGCGCGCTTCGGCGGCCAGCCGCTCGCCCTCGGGCGTGAGAAACAGCGCGCGCGACCGCCGGTCGGCGGCGACCGCCTTGCGGCGCGCAAGCCCGCGTCGTTCGAGTTCGTCGAGAACGGCGACGAAATTGGTGCGCTTGATGCCGAGCGCCGCGGACACGTCGCCCTGCCTCATGCCCGGCGTCTCGGCCAGGATCGACAGCACGGAATATTGCGTCGGGCTGAGATCGTAGCCCGCGAAGGTGCGCCGGAAGTCGTTGAACACGGCGACCTGCGCGCGGCGCAGCACATAGCCCAGAACATTGTCGAGATGGCCGAGCGACGCCTCGGCGGCCGGGACCTCCTCGTCCTTCGGCGCGGCTTCGGCGCCCAGAGCCCGGGCGCGCCGCGCCCTGCCGGCGGTCCGGGTCGTCCCGGCCGCGGCCAGACCCGCGCGCTCCTGTCGTTCGTTCCGCATGACAGGGGCGTTGATAAACCGGCCCGCCCAAATTGCAAGGAAGGCCCGGGCTGGCCAGCCGCCTCGCCCGACTCAACGCGGGGGTGCTAGATGGCGCCATGAACTGGACGCCCGAACAGGACCGCGCGCTCGAAGCCGTCGCGGCGTGGCTTGCCGAGAGCAAGGCGCCGCAGGTCTTCCGCCTCTTCGGCTATGCCGGCACGGGCAAGACGACGCTCGCCCGTCATCTCGCCGAAAGCGTCGACGGCGAGACCGCTTTCGGCGCCTTCACCGGAAAGGCGGCGCTGGTCATGCGCTCCAGGGGCTGCGCGGACGCCCGCACCATCCATTCCATGATCTACCGGCCGAAGGAGGTGGAATCCGAAGAGCCGTCCTTCGAACTGAACGAGGACGCGCCGGCCGCCGCCGCCAGCCTGATCGTCATCGACGAATGTTCCATGGTCGACGAGGAGCTCGGCCGCGACCTGCTGTCGTTCGGCAAGAAGGTTCTGGTTCTGGGCGATCCGGCCCAGCTTCCCCCGGTCAAGGGCGGCGGCTTCTTCACCGAGGCGGAGCCCGACGTCATGCTGACCGAGGTTCATCGGCAGGCGGCCGATGATCCGATCATCCGCCTTTCGATGGACATCCGCGAAGGGAATCGGCTCGCGCGCGGCGCCTATGGCCGCTCCAAGGTGATCGGCCGCGACGAGGTCGACACGGAGGAGGTCAAGGCCGCCGATCAGGTGCTGGTGGGCCTCAACCGCACGCGCCGCGCCTACAACAGGCGCCTGCGCGAATTGCTGGGCTTTTCGGGCGACCTGCCGCAGGCCGGCGAAAAGCTGGTCTGCCTGCGCAACAATCGCAAGAAGGGCCTGCTCAACGGCGGCATCTTCCGGGTGGCGCGGGCCGGGACCGTGCGGCGCGGCAAGGTGCGCCTCTCCGTGTCGCCGGAAGACGCGCCCGGCGCCAAGCCGCAGCGCGTGGGCGTCATTCCGCAGTTCTTTGCCGGCGGCGACGAGGAAATTCCCTATTCGTTGCGGCGGGAATCGGACGAATTCGATTTCGGCTACGCCCTGACCGTCCACAAGTCGCAGGGCTCGCAATGGGACAGCGTCTATCTCTTCGACGAGAGCTACGCCTTCCGGGAGCATCGCGCCCGCTGGCTCTATACGGGCGTCACCCGCGCCGCGCAAAGGCTTACGGTCGTGGTTTAGCTTGATCTATTCTCGAATGTACGTGCGCCTTGCCAGTCTTGTAGCGTCAAGCTGTTCGCATTGATAGAGATCAAGCTGCATTTATTCAACACTTCTCGTTACGATGATCCGCGATTTCATGGCCCGCTGTTAACAAGTCTGCGCCACGCTGCCCCAGTGGTTGGGGTTGACGAAGATGTTCTTCCTGAACAAAGCGGGGCGCAGCGCGCGCATCCTGATCTTGACGACGTGGCTCGCCTGCGCGCTCGGCGCCGTCTGCGCAACGGAGGCGGCGGCTTCGGCCGATGCGCGCCAGGACCGAAAGGAAGTCCGTATCGGCGACGTCATCGCCGGATCGCCGCTGTGGGCGGAATGGTCGCGCCGCTACGTCCGGCCCAGCGGCCGGGTCGTCGATACGGCGGCGCGCGGGGCGAGCCACAGCGAGGGCCAGGGCTATGGCATGTTGCTCGCGGTGGCCGCCGGCGATCGACCGGCGTTCGACCGGATCTGGGGCTGGACGCAGGCCAATCTCGCCGTGCGCCTGGACAATCTATTCGCCTGGCGCTGGGATCCGATGTCGCGCGCGGTGTCCGATCGCAACAACGCCACCGACGGCGACATATTGATCGCCTGGGCCTTGGCGGAAGCCGCCGATCTCTGGAATGCGCCGGCCTATGCCGAAGCGGGCGCCTTCGTCGCAGCCGCTGTTGCGCGCCACCTGGTGCTCGACGCCGTCGGCGTCGGTCCGGTCCTGCTGCCGGCGAGTTTCGGTTTCGCGCAGTCTGACCAGCCTGACGGGCCGGTCGTAAACCTTTCCTACTGGGTTTTCCCCGCCTTCTCGCGGCTTGCTCAACTCGCCCCGGGTCAGGATTGGGAGGCCGTTCGCCGCACAGGTCTCGCGATCCTCGACGCCATCCAGTCGCAGGCGCCTGCGCGGGTCGGCAACTGGACGGCGCTCGCCGACAGGAAGGCAGCCCCGGCTCGCCGGTTTCCCGCAAAAGCGGGCTACGACGCGGTCCGCATCCCGCTCTATCTCGCGTTTGCGCCGCGCGACAATATCGGGCGCCTCGCCCGGTTCGAGACCATGTTCCCCCCGGGCGCTCCCGGCGTGCCGATACGCGACCTGCGCAGCGGCGAGACGGACGAGATGGCGACCGGCCGCGGCTACCGCGCGCTTGCGGCCTTGCGCGCCTGC